>Ga0209367_1011340_pt1 | contig 11830 bp, 6 predicted proteins | sample WorMetLIZISLAND2_FD_187412 | JGI IMG/M metagenome (GOLD analysis project Ga0209367, IMG submission 187412) | Marine gutless worms symbiont microbial communities from Max Planck institute for Marine Microbiology, Germany - Olavius geniculatus... ... | reverse complement strand
ACCCATGATTTTTTGCAAAGAAAACACAAATATCTGATTTTTTTTGCGTTTCCAAATTGCAGAAAAGTGGGCAAATTTGCGGCTTCCATATGTCCAAAGACCAAAAGTGCTTCAGCTTAAGGGGGGCTTCGCCCCCTAACTGTCTGACCAGGGATTTGCCCCTGGACTCTGCTGAGGCTCTGCCCCCAGACCCCGTTATCGCTCGCGCTACCACGCTCGCCATTAGGCCGTGCCCCCCAGATGTTAATGCAGCTAGGCTAGAACCGCCACCGACTTGCCTCCTAACTCTAGAACCCATGTTTTCCAGCTCTGGTGACAACGTAATTTTAGTATAAATTAGGCCATGCAGTGGAAGTTCAATATATGTCAATTGAAATTTCGGCAACAATTAAAAAAACTGTATAGATCTTTCATCTATACAATAAGCTTTTACACCTAATTTTGTCTGGTTTACAAAGGCTCTAAGAAAAGATAAAAACTGACATTAAGTAAGGTATGTGCATCAATTTTTTTTGGTAAAAAACTGATATGCTCAATGTGCATACACACAAAATTAACTTAGTTTAAATTAATTATAAGTTGTAAACAACAATAAAACTATAAAAATTGATGTAACTCAATTTATAACAATAAACACTATTTGTTCTAAGATGCCAGTCTTTTGCCAGAATACCAAAAAAATACATGACAGTGCTCCATAATTAAGTAAGCCACCTAGAAGTGTTTGCCATAACAATATCATGACTGCAAAAATAATACTGAAATTATTTACGAGGCAGTATATATAGCCTACTAAGCTGGCGAGATCTGTAATGATCACTAATTCACTATTGCAAATTTGCTGTTAAGTATGCATGCATGAAACTTGATTACTTACTGATCACGAACCACCCTGAATATCACAATGTGAATGTGGACACTGAAAATAAATGTTACAGACACAAAGTGAAAACAGGCTGAGCATAATATTTTCACTGGTATATTACTCCAAACAAATAAATGTATATATTACACTCATAACAAAATTGTACAAAAAGTACAGAAAAAAAGAAAACTAAGAATTTAACACAATGACTCTAATATAATATTGAGCTGAGTTTGCCAAAAGTTGACTAACAAGAAGCCCAGCTATCGCTAGGAAAAGCTGACTGTATACCGCCTACGCCCAAAGCCCAGCGTCCGAATTCCAGTCACGAAGAGAAAGCGATTTGTCAGAGGTGACATAGTTCCATGCACGCTATGTTAACGAAAGGCTGTCTCGAAAGCTACAATGAACGCTAGTATAACAGACATCACACGTGGTCATTTCGCCAAACGACATAATCAGCTACAGTTCTATGCACGTGGTTATCTCGGCATGTGATATAAATAGCTACAGAGTAAATGAACAAGAAAAATATTGGATGCAGGTTTTGCAAATATTTCTCACAATAAAAATGCCTTGCTTGGGAAGACATGCTACAGCCATATATACAGTTGCTGTTGCAGTACTGACCTTCAAGGTTATTCAAGGTGAATGATTTTTGTCATGTGAGAGCAAATATGCAACTTTCTATTAGTGATCTATAGTAACCTAGGCTGTATCTCTCACCGTTTCCGAGATATGACCACTTATAGCTTGAAACATTCCACTGAAAATTGCGGCCAAACTGCTGCAGATGGAGACATGGTTACTATTGACAGCCTATAGGAAATTACCACCACTCTATCCGCTGGAACCATCACAGACCCCCTACGACTTACTGTTTAGCCACAATATCACATGATTAGCATTGCATAGTGCGTTATGACCCTACAAGGTCATCTAAGGTCAATGATATATATCTCATTTCAAAGCCAGTATATGACTTCCTATTAGTGATCAATAGCAACCTAGGCCCTATCTGCACCGTTTAGCCACAATGCATCCATGACAGATGGACGGATGGACAAAAACTCATGCCAATAGCTCGACCATTACTAAGAACGGTCAGCTAAAAACTACGTACAAAACTGCAAACTGCACTGTTGCAAAGACTGACTAGTAAAGCTTCCTCTAAACATTTCTGGAGCATTCCTGGCTCAGATTGCAGAATGACATAGAGTGGTTCCAGAAAGTGTAAGACAACTGTGCAAAATTAATAAAAACCCACTATTTTGCAATATAAAGACGTCCAAATATTAGGGGCTTGCCGCTGCCACCCTTCTCCTAGAACTAATGTGCCTGGGGTAATAAGCATCTTTCTTCAGTCAAAGTCAAATTCTATATAAATTCACCAGGACTTCTGAGAATCATGCCAAGAGATGGGCAGACCAGCAAACAAAGACAAGCACATAATCAGAGTTTCTTGGGGAAGATTGACGGCATTTACAATTTGACTAGGCTAAGCAATGTACTAGAAGTTTGGTGGATGCCGGGAAAATCTCAGTTTGACGTCTGGCGGTGTTAGCATACTGTTGAAGGTCATCCTTCTGGTGGTCAGATCTTCCGGCATATGACCAAACTGGGCAGAGTCAAACGGCACTTCCTGCTTCACTGGATCAGTAGTTGTTGTGTCCACCACTGAAGCAGCTGAGCAATACCCAGGTCTAACTGTGTCTGTATCACTTGAGGATGTAAATTTCAACTGACAGCTTCCAACCCCCAAATCTGTCCTTCCCATGGCGCTGCTGCTATCTAATACAATGTTATTTGGAGTGTCCAGCATCGGCTGCCAACTGTTAAAATATGACGAACAGACAGTTCCATCATGAAAATATGGTGAACTGACAATCCCACGTGGAGCTGGAATTTCTTTTTCGCCGGCACTTTCAATCGTTGAAGATCTTTTTCTTTTGCCCCTTCAGTTAACCAAACACAATAAGTCAATAAATAAACAAATCAATAAAAATAACGTTCAATCAATGAATCAACTAATAAACAAATCACTGAACCAATAAATTATTAAATAAATTAATGAATCAATAAATAAACATCAAAGATGTTAACAAGGCGAGGTGGGCATGCGGCAGAGGCCAAGGCCAGATACTACAAAGCCGACGCCCACAAATTTTTTCAAGGCCGAGGCCAAAGCCAGACACATTAAAGAACAACCCTTCAACTGTGTATGAACTACAAACATCAAGAAAAAGATATGTCTCGACTTCCTAAGTTCAAACTTCAAAGTCCTAACAGTCACTGCAGTTCAGAAATGCGAGTTCTACAAGTAAATCATATTGCCTTAACCTGTTGAGGGGGGAAGTTCAAACTTTAATATTCAAATCATGTACGCTATGAACTTTTAAGGCCATGAGACCAATTCCTATAAGGCTAAGGCCAGATGCCGTGAGACCAAGGCCATATACTACAAGGCCTAGGGCCTGAGGCTGTGGTCTTAACATCCATGATAAACGCTAATCAATGAATCAATGCATTTATTTCAGAAATAACACATAACACAGAAAAAAACGGAAAAAGACAGACAGACAAAAACATGAAAACAATAACACTTCTAGAAAATCACACAAAAAGCTGGTAGACACAGCCAGCAGCAGAAAATTATTTCTAACGAACACACTTCACTAACACTATGCTAACGGATACACTACATGAGAACTTGCACATAAATTTCAAGGATTAAGAAATGACATTTTACTGTTTACTGTTTTGTGTCAGTCAGTTCTTGTCAGCTGGGTTACTCAGAAATTACGAATAAACTTTGGCAAAAAGTTCTGGACAGGTGCTATTTGTATCCCACCATGGTCAGCCACCTTGTCGTGGTGGTGGGGCTTTGCACCGATGACCCGAAAGATTTCTAAAATCTGGAGGTGAGGAGCTAACTAAGAGCTGACCAAACTCGTGAGAGCAGATTGCTACATGTTACCAGTGCTTTTGTGCTGGTTTCGGCTTCACAGCCGACTATGGCTTTATAGCCGCTACCTGTAACCTTGTGGTTACATTCGGGGACACGCACTGGGCCGAGCTGATATGGCCTCACCGCTGGGCAGGTGTAAGGGCCTGTCCACCCCGGAGGTGAGGTAAGGTAAGGTAAGGGCTATGTGTATGGCCAGGAACAAAAGTGACAGACAGCAGACAATAATTTACATTCAACGAACATAGAACAAATGCTATTGGACAACCTTCTGGGTTTTTCGACAAATGAACTGTTCTCCATCTTTACTTTAGCTGTCGATGATTCAGAGACTGTCTGCTGATTTAAACCAATGTCTGGATCCTCCATCTCTGGCTTGACTTCAGCATCGAGTTTTTCCTTCTTCGGTTCCACCTTGAGCTCAAGGTCAGGGAAGATCACATCGCTGTCATTAAGTTGAGGGAGGTCACCACGCAGGTGGTCGCGGAGCTTGCGCAGTGCGACGTAGAAGGGAAGCTTATCGGCTGCCCGAGGCAACTGTGAGCAACGAGCACTGGATGAAGGCATTACAAACACCACCTGATGTGCACAAACAGACGAAGAACAGCATCCAGAGCAAGCACCTCAAGAGATGCAACAATAAAATATGCATAAAACATATTGATATACCTCAGCGCAAAATACTTGCATGCGATGATTCCAAATCGCTTCACGTGACATTAACAAATGCGTGCTGTTGCCCACACACTGTTGTCCGTGTGATAGCGCAACACTGAAGTCGTCAAATGATTTTTTAAAATGATCTTTGTTTAAATTTTCTTGTTTTGGTTTTGAGGTATAACAAAAAACAAAACCAATAGGGATTGGCATCATCGTTCATCGTTGAAAATTTTATCCACCCAGTTCGCAAAATCTTGACATCGATCTTCAATCCCGAGGCAACATTTTAGGAATATCGAGGGTGAAATTTTCAACAATGACCTCAACATCAGTCAAAATTTGTATAATGTAAATGGCACATTTCAGTTTAGATCATTTCTGTTGCCATGTGCATGCCTTTAGAAATAGTCGTTGCTATTACTACTATTACTGTCATAGATGCAACCTAAGACTGACAAAATTTACTCTCCTAGCCATTAGTTTTTAAGACAGAATCTCACAAAGCATTAGCAATGCTGATTATTGGCTTGTGCCATAGTGCTGCTGCTGCGACATGTAGTACTGCCTAACTGGCCAATTTTTACGCGCGAAAGCAGCTACTGCTTTAGCGCATCTTAGCCATCGCAATTCTGTCTGTCCGTCCATCTGTCTGTCACACGGGTGGATCAGTCAAAAATGGTGCAAACTAGGATCACCAAATCTTCACCGTCGGCTGCCTGGAAGACTCTAGTTTCAAGAACCGTAAAGCTTCTCCATAAATTCGAAGGGGGTTACCCCAAACTAGAGTGCTAAATAAAAGGGGGGTGGGAAAAATTTGCGATTCTCAGCCAATAAGTCACTGTATCACAGTAACGGTTTGAGATAGGGCCTAGGTTACTATCAATCAATAATAAGAAGTCGTACACTGGCTCTCAACTGGTGCCAAATTCAATGATTTTGGATGACCTTGAATGCCAAATTAGAAAGTTTTTATGGATTTTTTGGCAGTTTTGGGCTGCAACACAGATTTCAAGAGCGAATTGCGCTGAAATCAATTGAGACAGGCATGGACAAGCTGTGTATGAACTTTTCAGCATTGAACGTAGATTTCGACGGTCCGAGTCTTCATTTTCTAGGTTCAAGGAAACCTGCGCACGAGGTCATCAAAGAGCGGTACCCCCGTTAAAGTCATTATTTTACCGTTGTTGGCCAGTCTTTCATGAAAATGGTTGCAGATAGGCATGGGTATGCTGCCTATCACAACAAGCACTAGTGATGAGCTTTTCAATTGTATCAAAATTAATGACAAAATGGCTGGACATAGGCTGACAGTTTGCAAACAGGAACTGCTATAGGCTTTCACGCATCTCGTGAGCATTAGTTAAAATTTCTTGTTCCTCAAGGTTACTCCATGTTAGGCCAGGTTCTGCAATAGCACACTTACTGAAATTGTTGCAATAAAACATTTATGACAGAATCATCATGGCAAAAGGACAAGAAGCAATCCCCCCTGCCTTAAATTTTCACCTGTACAAGGTTTTTCTTGTCTCAAAAATTTTCTCTGAAAAATACTAAATTTGGAGCTGAAAATGCCACACAGAGAAATTTAGGAACAAAATTATAATTTTGAGCACCCATAATCTTCTGTGTTGTAAATTTATGCAGCTGTTTGTCGGAAAATTGCAACTTCTTGCTTCTGACTTTTTGGATCCACCAAGCTGCTGTTTTACAGCTGAATGGCCTTCCCACTTCAACAGACAGAGCTGAATAATGAAATGTTATCCGATTCTGAACATATCAGTAAAATAATGTATCACATAAAGACAAACGTAACCACTTACAGTATCTGTGTCAAGAAATAATTCCGGCTGTTTGCCAATGAAGAAGTTTTTATGCCCACAAAACACTTCATAAATACCTGCAATATGATTACACATTATTCAAACTATTATTATTCATCATCTACTCAATAAAAATCACAACGTAATACAAGTAAAAACATTTTTTTTAAATCAGGATCAAGTAATACATCCAACAGCAATTGCAAAATCATTAAATCACTCATTCAAGTTTATAATGCTACCACATGATCTCTGTGTTTCTGTAAACAAAAGGCTCAGCCTATATAAATTGGAAAGAATTAATCAAATACCAAATGTTGTAGCCAGCAAACACTGCTGAACTGCATCTAAAAAATTCGCCTACCTTTGCCATTAAACACTGCAATCTTTGGTCGATATTTCCTAATCTTCTGTACAAGAATCTCAGCTCCTTGTTTTATTTCAGTTCTGAAATCAACATATACAGCAAGTAAATTTTATGTCCACAGATATTGGTTTGCCCTTAAAAACTGAAATTTCATTAAACATCAAAACACTGTAAACAAGTAATTTGAGCAAAGCTCACGAGACGCGCGAAAGCCTATAGCAGTTCCTGTTCGCAGGTAATCATAGTCTATCTCCATCCATTTCATTGTAATTCACTCTTTCGCAGCCAAAAATTGTCAAAAGATCACGTTAAATCAATATTTTTAAGGTTCAAGGTCATTCAAGGTCATCGATGTTGATAAATTTTAAAAGCCTGTCACCAGTGCTTGTTATGATAAGCAGCATGTCTGTGCCTATCTGCAACCGTGTTCACGCTTCACGAGATAATTGCGGTAAAATAACCACTTTTTAGGGGGGGTAGCTGTCTTTGATGCCCGCCTGCGCCGGCCTCCTTAAACCTAGGGGGTCGGGACTTGGACTGCTAAAATCTACGTTTAATGCTGAAAATTTCATATGCTGGTTGTCTTGGTCTATCTCCAGCCATTTCGTTGCAATTCGGTGCTGAAATGTGCACTGCATCCAAAAATTGCAAAAAATTCACTAAAAACCTCTTTTTGAGAGGTTCAAGGTCGTTCAATGTCATCGATGTTGATAAATCCAAAAAGCCTGTCACCAGTGCTTGTTATGATAAGCAGCATGTATGTACCTATCTGCAACCATTTTCACATTATTCGAGTCAATAACGGCAAAATGACGTCTTTTTAAGGGGGTACCCCTCTTTGACGCCCTCGTTCGAGAGGAACCCCTGCACCCAGTGGCACAAAATTTTGTCACAATAAACTAGAGACATTGGGGCAGCCCACAGTGAAGATTTCGTGATCCTAGCTTGCACTGTTTTGATACAGATCACGAGTGTGACAGACGGACGGACAGACAGACACACAGACAGACGGACAGACAGACGGACAGACAGACGGACAGACAGACGCCCAGATGATGGCAAAGACGCGCGAAGCATTCTGCTTTAGTGCGTAAAAAAATATACGCAATTTCGTGAAGACTGCACACAACATGCTGCTGACGTGTTTCAAAGCCGGCCCTGTACAAAATCATAGATCAACTAAAAGAATGTAAGCAAATAAACCAGAGATGTCTGCAGAGTAACCTTCTGGAACAATAAGAATTGCCATGGTGCAGCCAGACATTATCCACCACCTTGAGAATAAACAATCATGGCAAATATGCCAAAATTCCCCTTCGACTACAAACAAGGCCTATACCTTAAACAATAACTTGCTGCTACAGGTAGCACATAAACTATTACAAAGGTTCAAAGTTGGACAACACGGCACCTAGAAAGCACATCACCACTTCTTTCAAAGATAGTTACAAAATAATAATACCCAAAACAGGGTGTCTACAAATCCAGCATAACAAATTTCCAGGAGATTTCCAGGACACATTTGACAAACTTCCAGTAGACTTTTTACATTAATCGAGCCTCTTAAGCATTACAATTACATGTACAATGAAATGACAAGCCGCAAAATATTAATGCATATATGAGTATGAATTTTGAAATGTCTGCAACTGAGCATGTGATGTTGAGCTCCGGCCAACGCTCATCACTGTGCCATCCTTCCTGCTTATTAAATGATAATTAAACAGCACTGAGCACGGCAAGTTATAAAAGTTTTCCAGGAGCACCAATAAAATTCCAGGAGATTTCCAGTATTTCCAGGAGTTGTAGACACCCTGCAAAATTAAACCTGCAACCACACTCAGTTCCCACACCAGTCCTGCAGTTTCCATATCGACACTTATTTTATCACTTCAAGTCCTGGTTATTATGTGAGATAATATGTGTGTGTGTTTTGGCTTTTGACAACCTTTATCTTGATCATTTAAACTGGACACTGGTCTACCAGCCCCGGAAAATCTTCATGTCATTATAATTATCTATGCCTTTTGTGTTGGAGTTCAGAGCCTGTATAGCACAGACAGACAGACAGAGAGACAGACAGGCAAACAGTGGGCAAGACATATAAAGTGGACAATGATGACTACGAAATAACACAACTAAATGCATTTGCTGCAACTCTTAAGTCATTTTGACATTACTGCTATATGATACTGTTATTGCTATTACAACATTGTTGCTATTGTTAACATTCTGCTACTGTGTGAAACAAAAATTATCACAGATGGCAAGAGACCGTGTAAGATCGGCACTGCTGCGTGAAGTTCGCTCAACGATGTTAGTGAAGCCGATGCCAAAGTCCTTCAGTTTGTAATCATGATAAGCATTCATCTGCTCTGGCGTCAAACCACTGAGATACAGACACTTCCCTGGCAAACAGTCAAATACAAGTTGTGAATATTACAAATACTACATCAAGTCCCAGAAAAAAAACAAAGTCATTTCTATTTTTGTGATAACTTTGGCAAATGTGGGCAATTTCAATAGTTCTTTGCCTTTTGCATTTAGTGATAAACTGCATAAAAAGGCAGAAACAAATGCTGCCTCATCACCTCATCCTCCACAAATATGCACAGTTACGAGGAAAATACTGGAAAATATTGCCAGCGACAAAGTACCAAATTTGATGGCCCAGTTTACTTCCAGCCACTCTGTATACATTAATGACATGGAAAGACAAGATCAACTGCAGCCTATGCTACTCACAGAAGTGATTGCCCGGTCCAGCGTAGTGGTGCCCTACGTGAGCTGCTGTCAGACCAGGATTGATACCGATCTATGCAACAGTTACACACACTGCAATGATTCACATGCATTCATATTCACTTATCATATTCACAAGCTCTTCGTTTAGTACATAAGTTATATCAATTCATTTACTCTCAAAAGAACATTATATCAACAAGTCAAGAGAGTGTACAGTAAGACTAACATGAAACTCAGCTTATCGTCAACCAAACTACAAAAGGTAAATACTTTCTTAAAATTAATCACTCCCTACAAAAGAACATGGGATTCATTTACACTTCCCCCATATTATCATCATTGGAAGTGGTTGCTTAACACATACTAGTGATATTAACATTCAGCTTCAAAAATCTTCCTAAGAAGTTTAGAAAATGTGGCCCCCCTGGTCATTAGAAAGAACCAGTAACAAATACGTATCCATACTACACTGTGTCTCAAAAACATCCCTGACATTTTTGACTGTAATTTAAACACCAATTATCAGATTTTGATAATTTTTGGTACAAATATTCCTCACACAACTTGCCATCAAATGAATGTTCAGTTTCCCACCTCGCTCAATGTATGCTTCTGTAGTACCTTGGGAAATCACATCAAGCAAATTATGTGTTGAAATAAACAGAAAACCTGAAAAACATCCCTGATATTATCGATCATAATTTGAATAAAAATTCGCAGATTTTAATCATATTTGGCAGAAATATTTCTGATACAACTGGCTATAAAATAGGTGCTTTAGTTTCCACCTCACCCAAAATCTGCTTTTGCACTACCTGGAAAAAGCAGACCAAGCATAATACATGTTACAACAAATTTGAGCTAATGCTCACGAGACGCGCAAAAGCCTATAGCAGTTCCGGTTCAGTAGTTTAGCTGAAAATTGGGGCGTTCACGCTAAGTTAAGATACAAATACCAAATTCTCTATCTGGATCGCATAACGACAGTAGCATGGCACTACCTTGCGACTTGTGTCGCAGCCCGAAATTGCCAAAAAATCCATAAAGCCCCCTATTATGCCGTTCAAGATCATTCAAGGTCATTGAATTCGGCACCAATCAAGAGCCAGTGTACGACTTCATATTAGCGATTAATAGTAACCTAGGCAATATCTCGCACTGTTACTGAGATACAGCAACTTATTGGCCAAAAATCACAAATTTTGCCCACCCCTCTCATTTACTGCCCTCATTCGGGGTGACCCCCTTCGACTTTATGGAAAAGCTTTACGAATCCTGAAACTAGAGTCTTCCAGACAGCTGACAGTGAAGATTTGGTGATCCTAGCTTGCACCGTTTTTGACTGATCCACCCGTGTGAGACAGACAGATGGATGGACGGACGGACGGACAGAATTGCGATGGTTAAAAGGCGCTGAAAGCAGTAGCTGCTTTCGCGTGTAAAAATGAATTAAAAAAACATCAATAAATTCCATCTATCCTAATTTGTGGGCCTCAACAGCAGGTTCATTACAAGGTTTGACTGTCGTGCAGCAGTGTGTCTACCAGATAAAGTCTAGGAATGTTTGTGAAGTCAAGAAGCGACTGGTACACTGGGTACAGCCTGGATTGGTCTGGAGCAGAACATTATCGATGCTGCTGTCAATGAATGGAGAAAGTGTCTCCTTGCCTGTGTTCACATAGTGGACCAGCACTTCAACAGTGTCAGAAATGTGAACAAAATGTGTTTTATGCGTTATGTTAATTAAGCAATCATATCGCATTGGATAAACAAGAAATTTGAGCTAATGCTCACGGGATGCGCGAAAGCCTATAGCGGTTCCTGTTCGCAAACTGTCAGTCTATCTCCCGCCATTTCGTCGCGACTTTTACGGGGGTACCGCTCTTTGATGCCTTCGTGCCCAGGTTTCCCTGAACCTAGAAAATCAAGACTTGGACCGTCGAAATGTACATTCAATGCTGAAAATTTCATATGCAGCTTGTCCATGTCCATCTCAATTGGTTTTGATGCAATTCGCTCTTGCAATGTGTCTCGCAGCCTGAAATCGCGAAAAAAACCCATAAAACCCCCTATTTTGGCGTTCAAGGTCATTCAAAGTCATTCAATAGCCAATCAAGAGCCAGTATACGACTTCCTATTAGTGATTAATAGTAACCTAGGCCCTATCTCGCACTGTTACTGAGATAGAGTGACTTATTGGCCAAAAATCACAAATTTTGCCCACCCCCTCTCGGTTGGTGGCGGGGCGTAGTTGGTAAAGCGTTTCGGATGAAACGAAGTTACTCTACGTCAGGCCCGGTTAGTACTTAGATGGGTGACTGTCTACAGTACGGAGCCAGCCAACTAGGTCGACTCAGCCTTCTACCCTCTGTGGGATGGTAAAATGAGTACTAGCGGTGGTCTCGCCC
>Ga0209367_1011339_pt1 | contig 11831 bp, 7 predicted proteins | sample WorMetLIZISLAND2_FD_187412 | JGI IMG/M metagenome (GOLD analysis project Ga0209367, IMG submission 187412) | Marine gutless worms symbiont microbial communities from Max Planck institute for Marine Microbiology, Germany - Olavius geniculatus... ... | reverse complement strand
CAATTACCCTGCAGCCCCCCCCCCATCTGCCACAGTGCCACTGCTAGGCAGTTCCAGACGCAGATCTTGTTTCGTGATGAAATTTGCAGATGTGGACTGTCGAGGATCCTGTTTTGTGACGAGTGTATTTTTTCCTAATAAAATTTAAAAACAGATAAAGGTGGTGTGTGTTGAGACGGTAGCACTGGTACCGGTAAATTGTAATCTGCTATATGCCTAGGCGCGTAGTGGCCTACTTTACGTATTAATGACTACAGGCAGGCCTATTCAGTGCGAACGCGGACGGACGCGGATCCAATATTTCTCTCTCTTGTTGCGGACGCGGACTGACAGCGGATCCATGGTCAAAATCTGCGGACTGACGCGGACTCAAAAATTTCAGGATCCGCACATCTCTGAAGCTGAGCCCATGACACCGGCATGACATTCAATTACCTTCTCAACAATTGACTTCACTTGGTCCATATCGCCATTTTTCAATGCCCATTCAAACTGCTGTTCTGGGTTATCACCCATGTTAACTTTTTGACTCTCAAAAATGAAATATAACGATAAAACAAGCAAAAAGCAATTACGGAAACAAACCACAAAGTACACGCCCAGAAACGACGTAACGCCTTCCAGTAACAGCAACAAGTAGTAAGCAAGAAAACAGCCAGCGTTATAAATTTCGCTTACTTATTCAAAGAACTAGATAATAGCTGTTGTTTGTTTACATTGTGATTGTGGTTATTAATGTGACAAAAATTGATTATTTCAGTGTGACAAAGTTGGAATAGTGCAATGTTTAGTACTTAGATTGAAAGAATATTTATTACTTGTTTGCATTTTGCTGTTACCCGGTTTAGATTCGAGCTATGAATCCAGAATAGTACGTATTGGGGCATATGCGTTGTTATTATCGTTCATAGTGAGGAATCATCTGGTGTTTGTGGAATAAATAAATAAAATTGGGTTAGGGTTAGTGTTAAAATATCTGCTGTCTGTCAGAGATGGCAGATTGTTGGCGTTTACAGTGTCATGCTGTAGTACAGGTGGTTAGTTTGTACACAGTTGTCACAGTACATTCACATTTAAGTTAACCTTCAGCCCTTGACTTCAAAGACCATGTTCATAAACTCGCACCGGATAAAGGCTAGGGGTAATAAGCGGATTGTGGACCTGCAGATTTGCGGATGTGGCAACGGGTAAAAGGCGGATAAAATCTGCGGATGCTAAGTGCGGATGTGTGGGTAAAAGACATATGTGCAGTTAACAGTGTTACGTACATTACCAGTCATGAAAGTTGTTTAGTTTTTCAGTTATTCTCAGTTGTTATACTACATAACGTTTCGCTCTGTAATTAACTGCTCAGTGGATGCTTTATAGGCGACAGTCGTTTGAAATCTGTTGCTGTGAATTTCTTCACAGTTCACACTCTGCATAGGCCTGGACAATAGCCCGATTCTTGATCGCAAATTTTTCTAGGCATTTACTCGGTAAACAGCGGTCTGCTTTGTCAGTTGACGACGATGACGACATGCAAGAACGCACGACAAAGCGCAACGTCGATGTAAGACGATGACGCGACAGGTGACAACGATGCGCAAAGATGATATACCACAACGTCGCCGATAACGTACGGCGACACACGACAGCATATGACAAAGAAACGTGACGTTGATGAAAAAGCGATGCATGATGCGAAGCATGATACCAGTGCATTACGACAATGTACAATGACGTCACGGGACGACGATTATTGTTTGCCAACTTACTTATTTTGCTAACTTATGATTTTAACTCGAAAGGTATGCAAAGTACGGTAATTTTATTTGTGCCAGTCACAAAGCATGGCACCCAAACATCTGTCGCCTAAGCATTCTGTGTTTTAGCATCAAAGTTAACGCACCCTTAGTGATATGGTCAGGGCAAGCTTTATACGTCACTTGTTGGTTTAGAGGAGTGGCTACGTACAATGGGTAAAAGGTGGATGTCCTCCGCATCGACACCCGTCTTTTACCTGTTGCCACATCTCGCACATTTGCACATCCGCCTTTTACCGTCATCTCCGGGTACACATAGAAAGATAAGCATTATAAAATCGCATTTTCTGTCTGTATACTGCTGCAGTTGTCATGCGGCACACTACTTTTTGTCATATATTAAAATTAATTGGTAAACACTGACTGTATACAACCGGTGACGTCATTTCTGGCCACTTGCCAAGATCAGAAATTTCTGCATAACGTAACATCATTTTTTGTTATATTTAGACATTAATTTTATACATTTGTAAAGCTTAAATCAACATATCATATATACAAGGTGGAATGTCTAATTGAGCTCTACATAAATTTCACAAGTGAGTTTGATTGTTGCCATGGACCTTTAAATTTCCATGCTGTTAACTACATATTTCACTGCAAGCTTTTTATGCGCAACAGCAGCTACTGACTGTAGCACGTCTTAGCCATCGCAATTCTGTCCATCCATTTGTCTGTCCGTCTCTCTGTCACGTGGATGATTCAGTCAAAAACGGTGCAAGCTAGGATCACCAAATCTTCACTGTTGGATGCCCGGAAGACTCTAGTTTCAGGAACTGTAAAGCTTTTCCATATGTTTGAAGGGGGTCACCCCGAACGAGGGCACTAAATGAGAGGGGGTAGGGAAAATCTGCGATATCTAGTCCATATAGCATTGCCAGAGCAAGATAGTGGCGCCCTCTGCTGAGTACAAGTAAAACACTATACATATTTAGCTGCATAGGTCATCTGGTGCCATCTGGCGACTGATTTTGTTTTACTGGGCCTTCTGTGAAAACCCTAAGGATGAGATTTACGGATGAAGTCTACCTACGACAGTGCACAACTGTTGCGCGTTCCGCTTTGCGTTAGCAGGGCTTTTCTTGTGATAGTTGGCATAGCAGCTGAAATGTTCACAGCCATGTCTGTAGACGTTTAAACACGATGTGCATATGGTGGCCCAAAGAATTTTTCTATTGTAGAGATCTTATTTAGTTTTTTTATATTTAAACTTTTAAACGTCATGTTGCAAATTTGCTGTATGCGGACAAACTGCACAATTTTTGATGGTTGATGTCTTCTTTGTGAGGGTGTGATTAGCAGTTGTGAGAATGAGAGTGAGGGTTAAGTGTTATTTTGCCTGTGGTTGTTGACGGAAAACACAGAAATTGTAGCCAAGTCATAAATGTTGTTTTAGATAGTATGCTAACTACATGACTAGTCTGTGGCCATGTTTGACCATATTGTGTTTTGTTGTGATTTGGCAGCGATTATCTCTTTAAGTTACTTCTTATCGGTGACTCCGGAGTTGGAAAATCTTGTCTTCTGCTTCGTTTTGCGGTAAATTGTGCTGAGTGTTCTCTATTTTGATAGACATGTCACACATCCTTGTATTTGGTATTCTAAATCCGAAATTCATTTATCCTTTGCTTAAGTTTAGAATGTACACGATGCACTTCATTGCACATTAAGTTGGTTTATATTGAAAAACTGCCACAAGACATTGGAATTGTTGATGATATTAAACGTTTTTCAATTTTTTTGCATAATTTATATAAACTCTTGTTAATTTTGTTTTCTTAGTTATCCAACTGCTGGAAAGTTAGGCTACTTTGTACTGTTTCTTTCATTGTTTTTAACATTTTTTGCTGATAATTTTTTTGCTCTGAGCAGAGGAATGTGATTATCTGTTGTTTAAGTATACCAGGTATCTTGTAACCGTCAGTATAAGATGTACTAATGATGCTGCAATGCTGCCTGTCACTGTTGCATATTTATTACGCTGTCAGTAAATTGCTGTTAATTTGTGACAGGATGACACTTATACAGAGAGTTACATAAGTACCATTGGTGTCGATTTTGTAAGTAACTGATTTGAATTGTAATTTATTGCATTTCTATTATTATTTCTGATATCGAGAGTTTCTCGTGTATACATGGTATCTCATAAAAAATGGCACCCTTTTTTCTTTCATAACTCAGTCAAATATTGATCAATTTACATGAAATTTTTACCAGACACAGCTGAAGAAATACTAATTCAAAATATTTTAACAAACTCTGGCTGTTAGTTGAATATTCTTTGTTGGTCATGATGTAATGCTGACGTCAGCTTGCTTGTCTCAACTGGTGCTGTCACTTGCTAACCTGCTTTGATAGTGAACTTTGTCTGGTTCACTAATGAAATGTGTTCATCGTATCGGCACTAAGCAACACGGGGCATAAGATCAGGCATCTCGCGATCCAAAAACTCAACCATCGTGCAAGCGGTGTATGCTGGTGCACTGTATTGCTGGTACATGCAAAAGTCAAGCTATTCCCACGAGCACGGGAAAGTAATTATTTCCACCGTTTTTTGTGGCTGCAATGGTAAAACATAATGATAATGATAATGTCTAATGGTGTCAACTTACAGCGGAGCTGAACAGTCTACAGTTGAATACAGTTGAATAAAATACAATAAAATGACTGAGCCTACATAAAATCATACTCCAAGTCATAAAATTTACAGAAAAAATGAGTTTTCAGTCTCCGCTTTAATGTGTCAGTGTTAGTAATGGCGCGCAGGTGCAGTGGCAGATCGTTCCACGCCTTGGAGGCCGCCACGCTGAACTTAAGGCGCGCTCTCCAAACTTCAGGCGTGTCCTTGGGACTTGTAAATCCGATCTCGTGGCTGATCGCAAGATGGTGGAACGATCTGGCAGTGCCAAAACTGGTTGAAGAAGGTTTGATATGTATACTGGAGCTTTGCTTTACCAGTGCTATTTATGGCTAAGTCAACTAACTTACACTTTTACAGTTTGTCAGCATTGAACCAGATGAAGTTCACCATCGAAGCAGGGCGGCTATTCAGCAACTGTCAGCACCAGTTGTGACAAGTCAAGTTTGTACTCACAGCACATTATGACGTCAGCATTACATTACCACTTACAATGAATGTTTAACTAATAACCATTTTTGTTGAAATATATTTAGAATTAGTATTTCTTCGGCTATATCTTGTAAAAATTTTATATAAATTGATCATCGTTTGAGTGATTTATAAGGATGCCATTTTTATGAAACACCGTTAGTGATATTTGTTTTATGCATATTTATTGATCAAAATGGTTGCTTTGTCATTAGCAGCCTTGGAGTGTGACATTCTCGTAGCAGTAGCAAATTACTTGTACAGAACATTTTTTACTGTCTCTTATGGTTCACCTGATGGTACATTCCACAGTGTTGTTTTTGAAATACAGTGTACAGAGTAATTTTGTTTCGAGTATGCTGATTGAAAAATGAGTATATATCATATAATTTTGCATGCATTATTGCTTTTGTTATGGTGTACTGCAGAAAATACGAACAATTGAACTTGATGGAAAGACAGTAAAACTCCAGATTGTAAGTACTAGAGTGTACTATGTTTTTTCCCCAGGTATTATAACTTTTTATAAGTCCATAATTTGTGCTAAGTTAGGAACTTGTAAGAATGATCATATTGTGACTTTTATTGTTTCATAACTGCACATTTGTAGTTGATTGTATGCTCAGTGCATAGTGATGTTAATTGGATCAAGGGTCAGCCATTCTGCACCAGGCTTCATTTCTGCGAGTTTCATGGCTGTGATTTGCAATGCAGATTTTGATGCAGCTTAGTAATAAATACTAGTAATAAATGGTCCTGTTGAGGCATTAATTTTTTTAAAGGTGTTAATGCACATGTTAATTGTTTTAATGCATCTGTTAAAGCATTGATTAACACACCACTGTATTGCTGATATTGTAGTGGAATACATCGACAGGGTGACTGGAATGATGACCGACGAACACGTGGCTGTGTCGCAGGACCGTGACAGTAGTGATGGAACTGCAACAAAACATTTTTTAGTAACATGAATATTATTCGATCATCAAATAACTGCAGTTCAGTGGATGTTGGAACTCGTGCTTCACAGAATTTAGTACATTTTTCATTGCATGTTAATTTATTAATGTGTTAATACTGAGCTTGTTGTTACTTGTTGTCATTTGTAACTGCTGTGGCATGCTTTATGGCCTTTGGGATGTGTGTGATGCAGTGGCATATTGTTTTGTTAGTTGTAATGTTTGATGTAGTCGCTGGATAAATTATTTGGCCTGCCACTTATGCACAGTACTGTACAAATAGAATATTTGTTGCAGCTGCAGTTGACCATCATTACATAATAGTAAATAGTAATAGCCACGACAATGTTTATGGTGCTGTCATCGTAGCAGTGAACTGCCACTGCGACTTTTCACCTGGTTCATTTGGCCAGAGCAGCACGAGCGCCAGGCGGCCGCCGACCTTTGGACCAGACCAAATGATCTGAACCTCAGATCTGCCTGTAGGCAGCTACAAGTACTACACTAACTATCGCCATTTATTACTACTCATCCCAAAAGCTGATACTCATTTTACCATCCCACAGAGGGTAGAAGGCTGTAATGTCGAAGATATTGTTCATAAGATTAAAGATTGAAGTGAGATGTTTGTATGTGCTCTGCAGTGGGACACGGCAGGTCAAGAAAGGTTTCGAACAATCACATCCAGCTACTACCGTGGCGCACACGGCATCATCATTGTCTACGATGTTACCGATCAGGTCTTCGTATCTCTTCTCTGTGCCTTGCCACCAATGCTACAGCCAGCACGTCTGTTGCATTAACTCACAGTTATTCATTACCTTTACAGAGGACTCCCTGAACATGTGAAGATAACGCCATGACTAGAGAGACTAATACGTGGGTCACCTGAAAATGCAGGACTGGAAAGGTTGAAGAAGTCATGTCAGTCGTATTCCAGTCATGCATTTTTCAGCCATGCATTTTGGTCGATCATTTTCTAGTTTTGCATTTTCAGTGCCCCTTTGATACTCGTCATTTTTATTTGGGCCATTACTTGCGTGAAATTTTACAACAGCTGGCCTGACCATTGCTGAGGTATCACATCTTACAATGAGGTCATCAGTTGTGGCTTTCTTAGCATGTTGGACCCAAGGATCAAAAGCTTGGGGGTTCAAATACGGGCTATTCCGCTATAAGGTGACAACCCTGGGCAAGTTGTTCACACACAATAGCCTGTCGGTGCGATGCCTTAGGTTGGGGGCTCTGCTGACTAATTATTATTCAATTCAGTCTAATTAACCAGCAATTTACTTATAACAATATAAGTATATGTGTGTTAGCAGGAGTCATTCAACAACGTAAAGCAATGGCTACAGGAGATTGAGCGCTATGCTAGCGAACACGTCAACCGACTGCTGGTTGGCAATAAGTGTGACCTGACGGCCAAGAAAGTCGTTGATTATGTGGTTGCTAAGGTAAACTTGTCCCAGAGTTATTGAGCTTTTTAACCATATTTTTTAGACAGACAAAAATGCTGACTTTCTGATTTGCTTGACAGGTTTACTATGATGCCATTTAATCACCTGTGCAATGTTTTCAACTTTATGTTGATGTGACTGTTCAAAATTTTAAAGATTAGCATTGTTATTAAACTGTACTAAAATTTTTAGGATTAATAGTGCGATTAATCAGATAGCGATTGTGTTTTAATTGATTAATCGTTAATTTCTGCAGCTTTGTTATTACTATTATTTTTAATTCTCAGTATTAAATTCCCAAGGACCGAGAGAAAGTTATTAATAGCTCTGGTACTGGTAGTGGTTATCCTGCGGGTTATTATTGTTGAATTTTGTGTGTCTGATTTCATTAATTGCAGCTAATTGTTTTTCGTGCAGTCCAATGGAAATGTGTCATTGTGAGTTTGGTTCACGTGTGCAGGACTACGCCGACCAACTGCAGATCCCGTTCCTGGAGACGAGTGCCAAGAGTGCAACCAACGTCGAGCAGGCGTTCGTGACGATGGCCGCCGAGATAAAGGCTCGTGTCGGCCCGGCTGCGTCGGCGTCGAGCGACGCACGGGGAGCAACAAACATCCGAATCAACACAAGCACGCCCGTCAGCCAGCAGTCGTCATTTGGCTGCTGCTGAGACGTTGCGAGAGAGCCACGTGACTGTGTGTGTGGGGTGTAATATGGGGTCGCCTCACTTTGCAAGAATTGGAATTTGCAAGGAACAGAAAATGCAAGGAAAGATAAAACTGAATTTGCAAGGAAAGGAAATTGCAAGGAACAGAATTTTTAGAGAAATGAAATTTGCAAGGAAGCCATCTACGGTCTTGCAGTTTGCAACTAAATGTTACATTTTCCCACAAATTGTACAGACGTGAATAATGCATTAAAGTTTTTAGCTTGAACTTTGAACTGTTGACATTATCAGCTAACTTATAGTGCTCAAATCATCAAAAACGCTTAATCTCAAATGTTAAAATCAAGATACAATCACTCCCACGTGATATGTTCAGGTATAGCAGGCCAGTTACTGCCGCCTGCAAAACTGTGATGGACACGCCATAGTTCGTTTAGGCTATAGGCATACGCATTCTTTGTAGAGTCCATTCCTTGCAAATTTCACCCTTCTTCCCCCCACCATTCGTTGCTAATTCCGTTCTCTGCTCATTCCTTTCCTTGCAAATTCTATTTCTTGCAAATTCACACTGATGCAAATTTCGGAGCCTTTCCTTGAATTTTCCTTTCCTTGGAATTCCCACCCCCTTTCCTTGGAATTCCATGCCTTGCAAATTCAGTGCCCCCGTAATATGGTAGGCTTTCTGCTCACAGTGTCATCTTCCTGGTATTTTGTGCACTGGTGGTGTCATTGTTTGAGACAGGCAGTAAGTTGCATTTTTTTGCGCAGCTGCGAATTTTCAACAGCAAATTTCTATCAAATTTGTACTCCCAAACAAGTGGGGGCAAAATGTTGAATTTTGTACAAAATTTCGTCACGAATATCCCCCGAGTGGAACAAGATATCGACAAGCAGAAAATTGCATCGTAAACCAAAGATGCTTTGCTAGATTGTGATATGATCTAGCATACCTTTGGCCTACTAAAAAGTTGTTGACTCAACCGATACTGATTTTCATATATGCACTGCGAGTGCAGTGTATTGAATTGAATATCACAAGCTCCATATTTTCCCACAGCAAGAAAAATTTCCACAAGCTGAAATTTGGAGGCGTTTGGGACACCACAGTGTTACTGAGTATAAGCGATATAGCAGCATGGGCCACAGTGGTTTGGTGACCGTTTTCACTGCAGACAATGGCAGTGTTATATTGACAGACAGTGTGCAGTGGTTATGCTCAGTGGCTTCTATCCCCCCCCAATCTGGAATCAAAATTGGGTGCAACTTCCCCCCAGTTTTCGGCTGAGGTTCCCCCAATTACTGACTCAAGTTTTCCCCCTCCATTTTTGGCTTCTTTCCCCTCTAGGGAGTAATTTTTGTTAAGGGTGTAGTTTGCCCAGTGAAAAATAGGGGGGGAGTTTTGATCTACAACCTTATCAAAACTCCTCCCCCCTTATTTTTTCACTGGGCGCAAGCTGCACCCACCAAGTATAGGGATATATGCCACTGGTGATGCTCTCAGTTTCTGTGGCTTCTGGACAGTGTTAGTTCTTTGTACTAGTTGCACGTATACGCGGGTGTTTGCGAAAAGGTGTAAAACACGACTGTTTCGTTTGGTATTATCATCAGTAGAATTTTTTCAGCTGTTTTCCAAGCCCATCTATGATGTCGTTTCTGTGCCATGTCTCGTTTATTTTTTGTTCTACTGGTGTCTTCTGATAACTTGTTTTCAGTTAATGCTGTATTTAACGTTAATGTTATTTGATATTTGCTATCACTTGTTGATCCATCCACCCAGATGGCAGTCATGTAATTATTTTCTTGATGCCGTTATAAATATTGATGACGCTAACAATATGTGTCAAGGAAAAATTGATAACCGGATGGGGTATGATTACCATTTGCAGTTTGCTAGTCCGAAGTCTTGATATATGGGAACAAAAACTATGCATGAAACATTGAAAAAGCACTGATGTATGATTGAAAGCCATGATTGCCTGCGCAGCACTAGTAATTGATTATATTCTTGTACTAGGAATGTTTTTGGACAGTAGTAAAATCGTCTGGTAGAAAAGCTTAACAGGCTGAGCTAAAGAGGCTAAATTACTCAAGGCTGTGTTTTCTTAGTAATTGTTTGCACGCATCTTTGTTCTTGTCAGAATTCAAATTTCACGAGGTAGTGTGACAGCAGATTTGAGGTGAGGTGGCAGCATTTGTTTCGGTCTCTTTCACAGTTTGTCACCAAGTGCAAAAGTGGAAGCCTATCGAAATTGACCATGTTTGCTGAAGTTATCAAAAAAGTAAAAGTGGCTTACTTTTTTGCAGGACATTTGATGTATTGTGGTACCGGTAGAATGCTCAGTCTTCCCATTTCACTCTGAAGACGCTGTATATCTGCTGAGAATGGATAAAATGGCCTTGGTTTACCCGTCTGTGATTTATCTGAATTATTTTATCACTGTGTGCATGCGTTGTGTATCCTTCATTGTGAGATTGTATTTGGACGTATCCCTGTGCAGAGTCAGCGGAAGGGCCCCCATACCTCCCAGCCGGAGGGGCTCACGTTTCTCAGGGGCCTCATGCTAGGTGTGGAAAATAAATTTCTAGTTTTTAAAAAATATATTCATAGTATAAAATAAATAAACATGTGGAAAGTTTACCCAAAGTGGACAAGTCAATTACTTTACATTACTGTACAGTAATCTGTGACGTATTTGCGGCCTATAAACGTCATTTTTTTTTAAAAGACAACACAAATTGTATCAGATTTTTTGCATTTCAATTTTTTCAATAGTGGGCAAATTTGCGACTTACAGTGAATACCCAAAAGCCAAAAGTGTTTCAGCTTTAGGGGCCTTTGCCCCTCTGACCAGGGGCTGTGCCCCTGGGCCCCGCTGGGGGCTCCACCCCATACCCTCTATTATAGGGGCCTAACACTTGTATTTGGGGGCCTCCAACTCTCTAACGCCGGCACTGTCTCTGTGTGCAAGTTGGCTTCAGCAATTCAGTGTAGATTCTTGTGTTAACATCTTTGATGTTATTAGGCTGCACCAGTCAACTCATGAATACTGTGAGGTAACATGTAGCCGGTTTTCTGCAATTATAGGAAAGAATGACATCGTTTTCTTCATGCTGCTGTGTAATGATAGGTATACACTGTGTCCCAAAAAAGCATCCCTACATTTTCGACTGCAACTTGAAAACTAATAATTATCAGATTTTGATAATTTTTGGTACCAATATTTCTGACACAACTTGCCATCAAAAGACCATTCAGTTTCCCATTTCACATAACGTTTGTTTCTGCACTGCCTGGGGAAAACACGATATGATTGCTTAATTAACATAATGCTTAAAAACACATTTTGTTCACATTTTTGACACTGTGGTTGACAATTCATCCAGTTGTCCATTTTTCAGCTGCCTGCAGTAAAATTATTTGAAGTGCTGGCCCACTATGTGAACACAGGCAAGGAGACACTTTCTCCACTTATTGACAGCAGTATCGATAATGTTCTGCTCCAGACCAATCCAGGCTGTACCAGTCGCTTCTTGACTTTACAAACATTCCTAAACTTCATCTGGTAGACACAGTGCTGCACGACAGTCAAGCGTTGTAATAGACCGGCTGTTGGGGCCCACAGATTAGGATAGATGGAATTTATCGACGTTTTTCATTAATTTTACACGTATTATGCTTGGTCTGCTTTACCCAGGTAGTGCAAAAGCGGACGTTGGGTGAGGTGGAAACTAAAACATTTATTTAATAGCCAGTTGTGTCCCAAATATTTCTGCCAATTATTATTAAAATCTGGTAATCTTTGTTCAAGTTACGATCAATAATGTTGGAGA
>Ga0209367_1011337_pt1 | contig 11833 bp, 10 predicted proteins | sample WorMetLIZISLAND2_FD_187412 | JGI IMG/M metagenome (GOLD analysis project Ga0209367, IMG submission 187412) | Marine gutless worms symbiont microbial communities from Max Planck institute for Marine Microbiology, Germany - Olavius geniculatus... ... | reverse complement strand
GCGTCCAATATTTGAGGCGCCATATCTCCATAACGGTGCAAGATAAACGCATGGTCACTACGGACCACCCATAGGAAGTCGACCCCCGGGAGTCGAACGGGCACGTGACCGATGACGTCACGTGACCCCAAAAGGTCAAAGTCGTGACCTCGTTATCTTTGAAGCGGCATATCTCCATAATGATGGACCATTTATAGTAAAGTGCTGGTGATGTATCAAATGGTCTCATGACTGACAATGTTTATTGTTTAGTTAAAATAATAGAGAACGATGAAAGGATGATTGCTGCTGTACAATTTGAAATTAAACTGTTTGATGTTTTCTACCTGTCGAAACAGCTCACTGATTATATTTATACGGTCATATACTGTAAACTATCGGAATGTTTTGGACAGACTTTGTGTTCGTATGAACATTATCTTGTTTTTTTATATTAAATTTGTTTAGCTACTGCTTGTACTGTTATTCTGCATTTGCATACGTAGACCTAGGCCTACATGTTAAGATTATACCACAAATCCAGTAGGATTTCTTTGCGTTTTTGAACTTATGTGTTAATCGTGACCTTAAAGATCGCTGACACCACCATTGTAAATATCTACGCTCAACTAGTTACACTGTAGGCTGGCCTTGTGGACGTGAACAATAAAGTAAAAGCGTAAAACGCTGAAACGCACCAGCTATCGTGGCAGAATGGGACAGATACCTCGTTCCACAGAACGTATTTCTAGTTGTTCAATATTTTGGCATGCATGAATGTAGAACCTCCGACCTAATACACATGCCAAATTTCGTGCAAATATGTGCAATAGTAAACGAGTTATGAGCGATTGATAAAATTTAAAATGGCGGCCGAAGCCATCTTGAGTTTAGCATTTTTGTACATTTTGGTTAAATGATCTATTTTTGGCGGCAGCCGTCTACATTACTGCAAAATATCATTAATCTACGTCAATTGGCGGCTGAGTTATTGCTGTTTGTGCAAAAATTCAAGATGGCGGCAGCCGCCATCTTGGATTTTATTTTTGTTCAATATTTTGGCATACGTGCATGTAAAACCGCCAACGTAATGTACGTGCCAAATTTCGTCCAAACATGTGCAATAGTAAACGAGTTATGAGCGATAGATAAAATTCAAAATGGCGGCCGACGCCATCTGGAATTTATTATTTTTGTCCATTTTGGTCAAATGGTCTATTTCCGGTGGCAGCCGTCTACCCTACTGCAAAATTTCATTCATCTGTGTCAATCGGCGGCTGAGTTATTGCTGTTTGTGCAAAATTTCAAGATGGCGGCCGCCGTTATCTTGAACTATAATTTTGTAATGCTGGACCACCCACGAAGTCCATTTGTGCACCTGAAATTCCCCTTCAAATTACGTGTTGATCGAGCGCGTACTTTTCGAGATATCGCGATTCGAAAATTTTGCAGATTTGGCTCAAAAAGCCTATTCAGGCCCCTCAAAATCATGTTTTTGGGGAGTTTTATTTTTTATCATCGAGACTCCTAAAAGGCCCTACCTTGCGCAGAAGCACGCGTTTTGAGCCATAAACGGTCGTGATCGGTCTTCTGGTGTGACCTGTAGGCGTGAGCAAGCATACAAAAAAGGATAGAACACAAAAAGTAACGGAAAATGCCCTCCTTACGCAGACCCCCTTCCCGTCGTCCCACATCGACCAAATTTTGCATGTGGTCTCGTATCCCGGATATCTTTTTTGGTTTTGAGTTTTATTAAAATCGGTTAAAAATGTGGCAGCTGTGGGGGATCGAAATTTTGGTCTTCCCATTGACTTGGCACATCGCTTATACAACAGCCTGTTGCTACCGCACAGGTCGTGATACAGGGTGGCCCCAAAAAATTCTCAACTTGTTTTTGTCAGACCATTGTCAAATCTCCACCAAATTTGATAATTTGTGGCACACGGATAGCCAAGACGATAGAATTGTGTGAGTTATACTCATTTTTCACCTCGTCTAATTTATGTCAATGCACTACCGTGTAAAATGCAGATGCGTCAAATTGTTACATTACGCGGTGATTACCAGTATCAGATTGCTCACCTTTTAATAATAATAATGTCACAGTTGATTTTCACCGCTTACTGCTCTGTAGTCTATAAGTAATATGTGCGCGTTATTTGCGTTAGTTTTCTTAACGCGGTTTGTTCATTTGTGTATTTTGGGATGTTTTTGTATTTTTGTATCCTCCTGTAGGAGGCCGTTTCACGCACGTCCTTTCTGCGTGCCCGTATAGGCGTGTGACCGCGGTGTGGCGAACGTGACATGCGATAAACTTGTGTCTGTCTCGGCGTGTTTTGCGCCTGAATAAAGTGGACTAGGTGTGGGGTCAGTCTAGTCTTTTGCACCCACTGTCAGTCGTGAGTCTGACTCGATACAGTGAAGACCGCTGTTTGACAAAGCGCGATTGTAGCCACGTGTTTGGCTGTATTTCCAGTTCGCCGTGGAAGTGTCCGGCTCTGGGTTAGATGCTTAATCGCCAGTGACTCTGGGATAAGCGGTAGATAGCCAGGGAGCTGTGTGCGCTGGCTAGATTCGTTGCGAAACTGTGTTGCCGCTGATAGCGGTAAGTTGAGTTTGAGTATTTTCTGATGCTAGATGTTTGCAAAGTTTATCGATTGTTGACTGTCGTTAGTCAGTTGCTTAGATAGTTGCTCAGTTAGGAATATGTGAGCGATTGTGTAGAGTTATGTGCAGTGTGAATCTGCCCGAATGTGACATAATGGGGTAATCGTTAATTTGTCGGTATCCTACGATACAGTTTTCACTTTGTAACAGTATGCTAAACTGTTTGTCGACAGTATGAGTTATTATTCTGTGATCGGTTGTTAGGCATTTTGGTCTGGGACGAGAAGAAATCGACTGAATCAGTGTGGGAGCTGATCGAACTGACTCGGGAGCTGTCTGAACCAGCTTGGAAGCTGTCTGAATCGACTCAAGGACGAGAGGGATTCGTCTGGATCGACTCGGGGATCGAGTGAACCAACGCGGTAGCCGCTGCTGTCCTGCCGTCGCTGTTGGTACGAGGCCGCCGCCTCAGTCGCGTCGTTGCTACTGGGAACTTCGACGCTGTGAACTTTTGGGACACTGTTCGCCGTCTGGAAAGCCGCCGACTGTCGGGTGAACCGACGCTGCCGCTACATCGCCGCTGTTCTCGTTGCTGTCGTTTCGGCGAGCTTTCGTCGCCGAGAACTTTTCCCTGTTGCCGTCGCCACGGGAAACTGTCGATCACCTTGCGGTGCCCGGTTCCGTGAGTTGTTTTCGTATTGTTCTGTACACCTTGTAGTGTGCTTTCTTCCGTATTTGAGTTAATGTAGCCGAGTCTTAGACCTTAGGCGTATCTGCGACAGTTCTGTCATTGGTACGGTGTTTTGACATATTTCGAGCGCTTTGATAGAACCATCGCTGTCTTGATGGTCGTTTGACTCTACTGAACTCTTAATGTTGATCGTTAGCACCAGCTGTCACGGTGCGTAGAACGACCTATTGCCGATACGATATTGCCGTTCATTCTCTGTATTGCATTATTATCATCATTATTATTGTCTGTGCGCTTGATTTTACTTATATAAGAAAAACCGTGAACTTTTACTGATTGTGTGCGTCTTTGAATTTATTTAGGCCAAGTAATATTGATAGGCCTTGTAGACAACCCCTAAAACAAGTACGATCTCGCACGTCACAGCAGTAGGCCGTGACAAATAATTTTAAGTTAATAATTTAGTTTTAATAATTTTGTCGTACGGTATTAAATATTTTATGCTAAAAACAGCAGACAACAAAATAGGTGACTGATAAGCTCATCTAACCCATGAATGAGTGCTGTGCAGTTTGATCAGTTAGTCGTTAATGCCGCTATCAGCCATGGGGTCACGTTTGAACCAACGTGTACACTTTGGTCATAAATTCTGATAATTTGATTAATTGATTAATTTGATTGATAATCATTTATTAAGACCCAACAACCGTGCATTACACAGCAAAGCAAGTGGGACTACTAAAAACACACTCCACTAAATACAATAAAAAATAAAGAGCAGAATGTAAACTAAACTAAAATACACGAACTAAACTAAACTAAACTAAATAAACATCTGTTCAGAAATGACGCTTTGGGAAGATTAGAATTACACTCAGGTAACACAAAGTTATGAACGCATTTTCGTATTTCATGTTCATGTTCATTCTCAACAGGTAGTATACCAAAACCAAATAGACAATGGTGGGCTTTTTGCATATTGCAGAAAAGATCCTTAGCCTACTAGCATTATCGAGTAGACTAGTTACTTCCATAATTCTGAAAGCAAGTTGCTATACAAACTTATAATTCTACTAAATAAATCCCATGTTAAATTATTATATGCTTAGTTAAGTCGTTAGAACTTTTACGGCACAACAACTCAGCATTATGCAACAATTTGGAGCATCTGCATTTAACACGGTAGTGCGTTGACATAAATTGAGGTGGACGATGAGTGTACTTCACATAATTCTATCGCCTGGGCCATATATGTGCCAAAAATTATCAAGTTTGGTACAGATTTCACAGAGTTCTGACAAAAACAAGTTGGAGAATTTGTGGGGGAGGCACTCTGTAGAGTTGCTGTGAAATTGTTAAAGCCACTGGACGCCATGCGCGCTTGAGCACTCGAAACAAACGGCATCAGAACGTGGCACTGAAAAGACTTAAGCCTATAAACATAAATTAGCGATGTACTTAAATACGAGTAATTTTATTTGACAGGAATTTGCACAATATCTAATTGGTGAATAATAAAGTATACACAGGAAGTAACACTCAACTGCAAACTCAGAAACTGGCGTTACATTATACTGCGAGCAAGGTAGCCCCGCCCCTCCCCATCATTAGTGGGCTAATCATTGACGTGAGATGTGAGTTACTTTCTGGAGGTCTTTGAGAGTGAAAATTGGCATTTGTTACTCCAGCCCTAAGAAACATTCACGCCAATTTTGATTTGTACCGTATTGCCAGAGCAATGTCTGCCCTTCCATCTGCTGCTGATGGCTGTCGACTGATGTATAGGCCGCCCCACAGTCGCCTTAAAGTCAGGCAGCTTAACTTTTTCATCGCAGAAAGTGAGTCTGTGTTAGTCTGCCCGTAGGCCTACGAGTTGCTGCTGTTGCTCCTGCTGCTGCATCTATACTTTGGCTGGTTGCCTCTCCAGCCTATTGACAAAAACTGTAGCAAAAAGCCCCCTATTTTAAGGAAATTTCGGGCAAAATTAAAAATTTGAGCACCCACAATGTCAATGTCTGGACACCCCTCCTACTTTTTACGCGCAACAGCAGCTACTGCTGTAGCGCGTCTTAGTCATCGCAATTCTGTCCGTCCGTCCGACACACGGGTGGATCAGTCAAAAACGGTGCAAGCTAGGATCTCCAAATTTTCACCGTCGGCTGCCCTAGTTTTAGGAAACGTAAATCTTTTACATAAATTCGAAGGGGTCACCGGAACGAAGTCGCTAAATGAGAGGGGGGTAGGGAAAATCTGCGATATCCAGCCGATATGGCGTTGGCAAAGCGATATGTGGCGATTTCTGGTGAGTACAAGTAAAACATTATAGACACTATAGCCGCGGGTCGTCTGGCGCCTGGCGCCCTCTGGTGACTTTGTTTTACTGTCTTTTCATGCACCGCGGCTGTTGCGCGTTCCCGTGTGCGTTAGCAGATCACTAATATTATTGTTCTAACGCACGTAGACGCCGCTGGCTGATGCTAGGTATAGCGCGACGAGGTCTCCGTTTGTGTCCTCTGTGCACCGGCGGTTAGCTATTGTGTTGTTACGGCTGCATTGTAATGTTCATTCACTATAGTAGTGACTGCAGCCACATGCCTCGAGCAAGCCTTGGCCTTGCAGCTATTCAGTGTGAGCATTGAGGCTGTCCGTCCAGTGGTCAGGCCTGCAGCAGCTAGACTGCAGTCTACATGTCGATCATAACTTTATTATGCTCGTATCCACAGGTCTACCTTTTAGCGATGCGTAAGCTTTGCGCAAGTTTGCGGTCACCGACGTTCACACCGTTAGTCAGTTGTACGTGATAGACAGTCGCGTTTGCAGCTGGTAACGTATAATGGTCGCCGATATATCGTGTTGCTAAGTTCACTTTAAACGCGTGCAGACTGTTTTACAGTTTATTATTTTATTTTGCACTAAATATCTAAGTGGATATTGCTTGCAGCTGCCACAAGGCCATTAGATCTAGGCCTGTAGGAAAACCGGGAAGGCGAATTGGCTATGTCTAAGACATTAGGCTACGTATGCCGCGGCCGGTGTATTTGAAAGTTGGCATGCGCTGCGGCTACTGTGATCATGACATTCTGTGGGCGACGATGTCGTCGTATTGTAATCGATGATGGACACATTGTCAACTTCGACAACCACACTGATGACGTAGCCTATACAGACAACTACACCAACTACTACGACAACCTCAACGACAGCGTCAAAAGGTAAAGTTGGTGTACGAGAGGCGTTCAATAAATTCCAAGACTGTTCTTCTCGGTAAGCACACAGTGACAGTTAAAAACCAAAACTATTAAGTTGGTACAGCCAATATTGTATGTCACTTTCCGTAGTTTCTTTTATGACGTCACGCTGTGACGTCATTATTATTAACATAGTTGATGGGCGTTGACGTTTGGCATAGTCAGAAAATAATCAAAAATTTTTAGTCGCAGAAGGCGTAAGAAAGTGCTGGAATTTATTGTAGATTATCTGTAGTACAGGGTGCGGCAAAAAACGTAGCCCCCTGAAGTTTTTTTGCCGTTTTCATAACAACCGCTTAGAATTTTAACTTGGAATTTTAAAGGTTCATTTACAGAAACGTTCTACATCTAACTGCCAAGTGAAATATGATTCTGTTGAAAAACTACGAAATTATAGACTTCTGAACATGACCGCCTACCGATTTTTCAGCATTAAAAATGTTTAAGCTAAAAATGCTATTTAATTTACAAAAACCGGTTACCACGTTACTGCCGATGACGTCACAGTGACGCTTTGACAAACAGTAATTTATTTTGTTTATAATTTATCACTACATTTTCGTTCTTTTCAAGCAATCGCCGGCTGCCCACCCGATTCATTTTCCAGCAGGACAGCGCACCAGCACACACAGCGCGCAGCGCAGGAAACTGACTGCGGGCCAACTGTCCAGATTTCATCACAAAAGACCAATGGCCTCTAAATTCGCCGAATGCAAACTCGGTGGACTATCAGGTGTGGTGTGTAATGTTGGAGCTTACCGCAAGCTTAAAACGAAGCTAAAAACAATCGCGGAACTCGAGGAATCGCTTCAGGTTATCTGGAGCGACCTACCACAAAAACCGATCGACAAGACTGTGAAAGACTTCTCAAATTAAGCGACTGAAGGCTTGTGTTGGAGCTTGGAGCTGTCGGTGGACACTTCGAACATTAACAGTGACAATAGAATTTTGGCATCTGATCATTAGTTAACTGTGTTGTTTAACTTGGTTCAACGATGTTATTGAACTGGTGTTGTAGCTTGAACATTTTTTCACGCTGAAAAATCGGTAAACGGCCCACTTTTGCAGCGATCATCAATTAGGGCAGTGGCGAAAGCCAGAAACTGTTCGGGTAGGCCTCTACCTCCCCACGGTAGAACAAGTTGTAGCCATATTTTTATTGAAGGCACATGTGTAAAGCCTCGGAAAAGGATGATTGTAAAATTTTATTTTGGTGGCAGCTATATTTTACAATCTGTTTTTTAAATGTCGAACCCTAGCATCCGCTAAGGCAAAACGTCCAATGCGTACGTGCTTCGTATAGCGGTCCAATAGAGTTATACCCCGATTACATACGTTATAACTCGTGAAAATAAAACGCTTTGTTCATCGTAAATGCTAATTTAATTTCTATGATCATATTTTGTACAAATTGGTCGAAATAAATGCAAAATTTTGTCGAGTTTTACGTACTTCACGTTATTTTTTTGGTTGTAAATGCAAATATAGTGCATGACAAAAAGCCGACTATTTTTATGAAATTTCAAGTACGGGTGTATCTGTTTCGGGTTAAAAAATTGAAATTTATTATTTAATATGTTAGATTAGAAAGTAATCATAAAATTTTCTAGTCGCAGAAGGTGTAAAAAGTGCTGAAATTTATTGCAGATTATTTGCAGTAATTAGCAGGGACACTTTATCACGTTTTAAAGTATCTGAATTGTTCGCCCGCTTTTGCATCGATCACTTAGTCAGTTTAGTGACGATGTCAGTGTTGGAGCACTGCATATGGCAAAAACGGTCAGCTGCAGACTAAGCATTTTTTGGTTTACTTGGAGTTGTTCTTGCAGACTTTTTTGCTTGAAAGACGTACTGTGAAAAAGTGTGAATAAACATTATTACCAGGCATTATTGTCTGATTGATTACGACCAGCAATTCGCAGCAACTGACCAGGTTTGCTGCAGAAAGGTGTCATTTTTTCAAATGGCAGTGCCCCACCGTGCAATAGGCCCATTATACATTTAAGAAAATTGAAGAAATGGGCTGGGAACTGCTACAGCATTTGCCATACAGTCCAGATTAGCTGCAATTAATTTTTATTTGTTTGGGCCACAGAGCGAATCGCTTGGAGACATAAGTTTTTAAACAATGAAGATGTTCAACAGCACGCATACAGAAATTTCTGCACGGTGCCAACAAAAGCTTCATGCTATGGGTTCCAGCAGACTTGTAGAACAATGGGAACAAAATGTGCGATTTACTGTCGTTGTATTAAGGATGTAGTACCGGAATTTATTGAACGCCCCTCGTATAGTTAGTAATATGAAACTCATCACGGAGCTACTAAGCGTCACCTGCCATACGGGATTACACAGTGTTACCTGCCACTCGACACTGCAGGTAAAACGTCACGTGGACATCGTCAGCTAGTCTTCGTCAAGCTAATATGGTCAGTAGAGTACTTTTCAACCAAGACCATGGGGACGTACGTTTTTTAGACGTTGATACAAACTTGACATGCAGACACATCACCCTGTCGGTAATAGGTTGACCCCATGACTACGTTTCTGAGTTACGGCGACTAATAAGTTAAAACTTTGAATTAAAAATTGCGGCCAAACCGCTGCAGATGGTGACATGGTTACTATAGACAACCTATCGTTATCGACCTATACAATGGTACCGTCGCCGACCTCCCATGACTTACCGTTCAGCCACAATACCGCACGATTGACCCCATGACTACGACATCGTGAAATACAGCATGTGTATATGGCAGGAATACTTCGAGTTAGATGATGGAAACAGCGACGACAAATGGTGACTTTGAGACAACTACGACAACAACTACGACACCGGAAACAACGACGACAACGCGACATCAGCAGCGGGTGTTTCTGGAGGCAGTACGCACGGGCGACATGACACAACTACGACAGTTGCTGGTCGGGCTGCGGCCGTGCGGTGTGAATGTGAACGAGTTTAATGTAGACGGACAGACGGCTCTACATCACAGCTGTCTCACTGGCAACCTCGATCTTGTCAAACTCCTCGTCAGGTCTGTCGTCTATAGAGTGTAAGAAGCATGGGGCATCGCACCATGCCACCTAAACACGCCACTGGAACTAGACCAAGGTTTCAGGGTTTGAATTTTGGGGAAAAGCTGGAAAAAGGTGAATTTTCCGATAAAGAGGGCATGGTGAACAGCAGAGCGCCAGTTTATAATCTCAGTCTGAGCAGAGGCGGACCCCTGCGTGGTCAGCGAGTCAGGGGGCAAAGCTCACTTGAAGCGTAATCACTTTTAACTTTTGGCTGTTCCATGGAAGCGGCAAATTTGCCCACTTCTCAAAAATTCGAAAACGCAGGAAGCCCATGTATTAAATGGTGTCTCGCCACTGGGAGAGGATTTCTATTTTGGCCCAACATACGGATTGGAGCCAAGTATTGTTTTCCGGAAGTGTTGCGCAACTTTTGTAGGACTATTATGTGACTTTTTTATTATGCAGCCGTCCTAATGAACGGGCCATACAACGGGTCATGCTCGTCTGTCCGTTCTCTACGGGCTTTTCTTAACTCAAAAAAAACAAGCACGGAAAACCCAAATTGGAACGGGGCTGGCGTAATCTGTGTGCCAATCTACACGGACAGCCGCATTATATGTCCGCACTCTAGACCGATGTGGTTTCCTGGTCCTATATTCGTCATATACGGGTTGCGTGGAACTATCTTGAGACTTGAGCTACACGCGACGGCGTCGTGGTATGTAGCGGAGAGAGCAGGGGAAGCATTTGCATTCCCCTTAAATTTCAGTTTGCCGGAATTTGCTTTTAAACATAGGCCTACAACCTTTTAGGCTAAAAAGATTTTTTTTAAATCACCTAATTAAAGACAAAATTGAAATTTTGAGCACCCATTATTTCCTCTGTTAGAAACTTTTTGCTGTTTGTCAGAGAATTGCAAGTTTTTGTCCTCTTTCTTTTTACATCTATGACGCCGCTGGCTAGTATACGTAGAGCCCTATACATGGTGAGCCCCCCACCCCTTTAGAGGCAAATGACATAACTTTGTCACTATTTTGTTTTTCTGCATAAAATTTTCACAACTAAGCATAAGATAATGTTGCATGCAATGCCGCTAAGTTCTCCTATACTTACCACATGTACTGCCTTTACCGTGTGTAATTTATGCGTTGGGTCTCGCGGTGTGGAACGAGAAAGTCCTGTTTACATCACTGCAGGTGTGGTGCGGACGTGCGTCTGGCTAATCGAGACGGTTGGAGCGCTCTGCACATCGCCGCTTGGAACGGACATCGAGATATCGCCATGTACCTCATTAATGCCAGTACGTCCAGGTCATGACCAACCATGGCCGTTTTACCCCAAGCATCGGGGGTTTTATTAACCAGCTGGGCACAGGGCCTCCAGGTACAATAACCGGCTCCTCTGCATGGAAAGCCTGGTAAAGGACATCGAGACATTGCCCTGTATCTCGTCAACGCTAACACATCCAGATCATGACCCCATTGATATCTTCCTGCATTCAGGGCCGTTATACCCCAGGAACCTGGCGGACCCATGACTCGGATGTGCCCAGGGCCCCTAGGTGTAATTAGGGCCTATAGTTTGGAAAACTAAAATGGAGACATTGCCGTCCATCCGTATCTCATCGACGCCAACACATCCAGAACATGACCACAATTTATCAGGGCATCCAGGACCGAATTGCCCCAGAAACCCGGGCGCGCCTAAGCCAAGGGTATCTGACGGTCTGCGTCAAATGGACATGGATATGTTGCAACTTTCTGCCTTTCTCTCCCAACTTTTTTTAACCCACGCCACCGCCGCTTTCGCTCTAACTGCCGCTGTTCCCGCGTTTCGTCTGTGATAAGGTCTGACAGGGTTATTCGCAATTTTTGGGCTTAGAAATGCCAAACCTGTAAATATTATAATGCATTTTATTGTCAAGCGCCAGTTTTCTGACTCTGACAACACTACAGATCAGCAAACAGCATTCCGCCAAGTGTCCATATTAGGCAGATAGCCTATGTTATCGACTGCAAGGCCAGGCAGTGCAAATCGAGGGGTTTAAGCCATAAGGTCGTATCTACGATTTTTGTCAAAATTAAGTTATGTACGAAAAATGTATGAGTGTGGTACAGCGCATCATGTGCCAGAAGGATTAGTCTACATGTAGCCATATAACGAAAATGATGTGCAAAATACGTCACTGTCTGGAACCGTTATATATGCCAAAAGGATGTAACAGTGATGATACATCTTCCACAACGCCCTTTTTATGCCATTTAGATGTATCTTCATTATTCGCTTC
>Ga0209367_1011336_pt1 | contig 11833 bp, 8 predicted proteins | sample WorMetLIZISLAND2_FD_187412 | JGI IMG/M metagenome (GOLD analysis project Ga0209367, IMG submission 187412) | Marine gutless worms symbiont microbial communities from Max Planck institute for Marine Microbiology, Germany - Olavius geniculatus... ... | reverse complement strand
AGGACTTTCAAGGACCTTTTACATCAAATTCCAAAACTTTCAAGGACCTATTCCATTTTCAAGGACTTTCCAGGCCCTGGAAAAATGAGCATTTTTTTCAAGGACTTTCAAGGCCCTGTGGCCACCCAGAAAATGATGGCTGGAAAATCCAGCACACACACTGCATGATATTATCAGTCAGCTAGCACTAAACACTGTCACCAGTGAAGTACGGCGTCTCAGTATGCAGTGATGTTGACAAACAACAGATAAATACTTCCGACTTCAGTCTTTTTCCACTGTCTGTAACAAACAAAATACAAATGTCTGTATCACACAAATTTATTGCCTTTGCTTTGGTTGCTTGAACTTAAGCCCATATCTTTTCATTTTTTAATCATATTTGCTTGTTTCCTATTAATGTTAGTTTATCATACATTAATGTTTCACAAGGTAGTGTAACAATGCAGCCAAAATCATGCTACTGCAAATTGTCCTTCCTGTTTTGGTTGCTTGAATTTAAGCCCACATGTATTAAATAACTTGTCCATTTCTGGATTGAAAAAATTCTTTAACACCATCTGCAGCAGTGAAAAAAATCTGAAAATCAATGAATATTTAGCAAAGATGTGGACAAAAATATGGCAGCCAGCAGAATCGTGGGTTAAAAAGTAGATGGTGCAAAAAGTTGCAATTTCTAGACAGATACTACAACCTTCAAACAAACTTCTAACGGAAAAGAATATCGGTGCTCAAAATTCCAATTTTGCTTCTACTCCTAAACTTCCCAATATAGGGCTTTTAGCTGCAACTTTTGCATTTTTGAACGACAATTTTCAGACAAAAAGTAGATCTTCAATGATTTTCCAACAGCCAAAAACTTAGGGGGAATGTATCCCCCTGGCCACGACACCACTAATACTTACAATGTAGTCTTGCAGCTGTCGTCAGTCGAAGATGCGATCTCTGAGGACCAGTGGAGCAATCAGTGTCCAGGTATAGAGTACGAGGCAGACCCAGCTTGATGATATCTTCACCCACATTGCCGGCTCGTTCGCATTGAACACCTTGAAGTCGGAGCTTGGTCTACAGTGCAATGCACAATGACATAAAACTCTGCACGCTGCATAACTGAATCAATCAATTGATCAATAGAAAAAATTAATCCATCAAATGATCAATCAACCAATCAATAAAAACACATTTGTATAGCGCCATGTGTCACGAACGAATCAGAAGCGCAGAAACTATGCTAAGTGCTCACGTTTACTATAGGCAATATCAAACAGTTCAGTTTTCAAGTTATGCTTTAAAATGCTAAGAAGTTTGGCTGATCTGCAGTTATATGACAGTAAAGTTCACACACTTCCAGACGATGAAAGCTTTTGCTGATGATAGACCTGTAAGTGACTCACAAACCGTTTCCTCGCTCGCTCATGGGTTAATCTCGCTCACTTTTCTCGCTCAGTGAGAAAAACGAAAAATTGCAAAGTCCATTAGACAATTCTAAGTCATTGCTTAAAATTTTGCACAATACGACATGTGATTACTTTAATAATTCTTTAATAATTTCTTAAATGATGCAGGAGATGCGATCTCCATTAAATCACGTAAAAGTCGATTCCATAGTTGGCTTTCTTTAAATTCAAGCGTGCGATACCCAAGGTGAAAGTAAATCGAGGTCTCCTTAAACCTCGGAAGTCAAAAGTTTGAAACATCACCTGCTAATTTTATGTTTAATGTTAAAAATTTCATACGCAGGTTGTCTTCGTCTATATCCTGCTATTTCGGTTAAATTCATGCTTCAAATGTGTGCCACAGTCTAAAATGCAAAAAGCAGTGATAAACCCCTTATTTGAGGTTTCAAAGCTGTTCAAAATCGCTGATTTTGGTGTCAATCGAAAAGGTTTTTGAGACTTCCTGTAACTGATAAATGTTAACATTGGCCCTATCTTGCACCATTTCTGAAATCCTGAAACTAAAATCTAATTTGTGGCAGCCGTTTTTGTCAGCCATTTTGATAGAATCGCAGTGTGTGATGGACAGACAGACAGACACACACACACGCGGACAGACGCTTCGACGACAGCTAAGACGTGTAAAGCATAACATGACGTTGTGTGTGAAAAAATCATGCACCGTTTTAAATTTTGCTCGCTCCAACTCGCTTGTATGCATTGTCGCTCGCTCACAGGAAAAATCAAGCTCGCTTTTGCTCTCGCTTACAGGTCTAGATGATAACCCTAAGTGCCATCTGAGGTACAGAAAGTGACAGTTTGTCCAATGATCACACTGAGCAAACTGGTAAGAAGTCTTGAATGGCATGATGTAGATAGACTAAGACAACCACATGATGTGGTACCAATTCACCGAAGGCAACCAGTCATTTACTGTTACCACTATGCGGCTGGACAACCTTCACAAGATGTCACGTTGTGCACCCGGAAAAATTAAATCTTACTCTTTTACCTTCAGAAAATAAATGCATATGGCAAGCGGGCAAATTGTGAAAAGCATTTCTGCTAGTACCGGTGGATCAGTGTCATCAAAAATATGCTTACCTGTACCAGTGTGTAAGTGTCATCATGATGTAGAGAGATGCGAGGAAAAAGATGAAGTGGAAGAAGCTGTAGCTGTAAGCAACTCCATCAGTCTCATCATCAGTTGAGTCCCGGCCAGCATGCTCCACGTCACTGTCCCCAGCTGTGTACACACAACAGCAGAGTTTGAATTGAAGTGAAAAGCCCAGCTGTCACTTAGGAAGGTCGACCGTACCGCCTATGTCTGAAGGCCAGTGTCTGACTTCTGGTCGCAAAGAAAAAGCAGTTCTACAGATGTTAACGTTAACACTGCTCTGAAATGCTACAATCAATGCAAGTATAACAGTGATCACCTCATGGGGCAATATATCGTATTAATGATAAAAAAGTACAGGCCATTTAAGGGAATGGGCAGTTGTCAGGGGTCCAGTCTCAGTACCGTAGGATAGCCGTTGGACAACCCTGTTTACTTGTTCAGTAAAATGTACCATTTAGCCACAATACATGCACTACAGACAGACAGACAGGCGACAGATAAAAGACTCAATCTTGTGCCAAAAGCATGACTGTTAGTATGATTAGCCAAAAAATAGCTGTTCGGTTGGAGACTGCTGAAACTTGTAATGTAAATCAAACGTACAGTATGCAGCATAAAACCGACTCCTCAATACATAATACAACAGTTTGTCAAGGTCAGAAAAACAGCTAACAGCTAATAAGCAAAAGGCTGACAAATGTAACTACTAAAAACTCTGACACTACAAATGACAAGACAAACAAGCATTTAGAAAAACCTACTTACCATTGCCGATAATCGTTTTCTCACTTGACGATAGAGTGATTTTTCCCATCTGACTGTGACTGCTTGTACGGATGCTACCAAGATGATACAACAGAATGTCATCAGCACTTTAATACGGTACTGTGCAATCTTTCATTCAGCTCTGAATTTAATGTCGCAGAAAAAATATAAAACTATGTTCACATTATGGGACTTTTGGCAATCGTAAGATAAATCTTAGGATGTTTCATATATCAAGTTCCCAGTTTAAGTGCCTTTTATGCTAGTATCTGGCAAAAAAATGGTTCGGGGCTGCCGTACATCTCCTGTGACCTGCAAGGTACCTGCTATGCAAAAATGCTACAAAAGTGCCATAAACATAGCATACAGTGACAGCGGTGCACATCAAAACAGTATCATCATCCATTAGAATAGATGCACGAATGAATAAATATCTTTTCAAACAAATCTGACATTAGTTTATGTCAGTGTTCACAAAATTAATGTAATCATGATTGCTGTAGCACCCACCCTCCATCATAGAACCGTTCCACAGAAGTGCTGTCATCTGTAACAAGACACAGATTGCAAATTGACTTTTGCTGTCAAAAAATTTCTGCAAACCACTTTTGATTATCACTTCAAGCATTCAATGACATGCTACTGCACATACTGAATACACAGATGAAACAAACTTCGGTAAACTGTAGTGATATGATACCTGGCATAAAGCACACATGCAAGAAAGATAACCAGTGAGAGAATGCTTTTCCAGTCCACACCGAGGACAACCTCGCTCATGTTGCTTGCCCCCTCGGTCGAGTTACGTCCACCGAAGAATGATGGATTACAGTTGGTGTCTGCAGACAAGTTTCACAAGGTAGTGTAGTGACAAAGCTAACATGTGGCAGAATTAAACGTCACAGTACTGTAAGGAAAACAAAAATAAAAGAACAACCTGTAACTCTAAACAACGTGCCAGTGCCTGTTAAACATATGACTAAGCAGCGATGTCTGAACCAGTCTGTCAACCAAACTCATTAATACAGCTGTCAAATTAACACATTAATTAACATGTTAATGCGTTAATAAATTAATGCGCGTTAAAAAAATTAATGCATATACGTAAATTTATGTTAATTTACTAAATTCTGTGAAGCAGAAGTTCCAATATTCCGTTAAACTGCGGTTATATGAAAATCGAATAAATTCAAGTAACTAAACTGTAGCTGCCGTTTCATCACTACTGTAAATAAATAATTATTCTGACAACAGGCTGCTAGCTATGACGTCAGTTGTTATTGATTCTACGTTTAAAATGTGTTTCTAAGTTTCTATATTCTACAGGTGAGGCCCCCAAATGTCACAGGACCTTACTCTCCCTTTCGATGGGCCTGCGTGCATTAATAACACGTTAATTAATGCGTTAAAAAAATTAATGCAGTGCGTTAATGCATTAGAAAAATTAACGCTCTGACAGCTCTACTCATTAATATTTATGATGTGTGAGTCTGCACTGAATGACATACCGTGTGATCAGCAATGTCGAATGACAAATGACTAAGTGTAAACTGTTGATTGGTTAAAAAATAGTTTACTAAAATGACCCTAAAACAAATACCATTTTCAGTGTTGCTTATCAGCCACTTTTTCTACAGTACAAAATGCTCCCGTTTATGCCTAGTCCTCAAAAAGTAACTTTAGAAATTGAAACAGGTTGCAGGCCAATCCAGTCAAATGTCTGCAGCCTAAAGGCACTAAATCTAAGACCAGTTGATCTATTGTTGCTTCGGTAATAGAATGAGAATGATAACTAACTCTGGTTGTTTGTCATAGCCGACCAAGTGAGGTACATGGTATATGCCGTGATGACAGACGACTGAAGGAGACCAGATCTTGGATTCACTGTTACAGCACAAACAGCACTATCACAATTTGACGTTCCAAACACCTGCAAGTTTACCCTTACAGTGCTGCTAAAATTGTGCAGCACAAATGTACAAGGCAATCATAGATAAAAAAAACATTTTTCTAAGAAAAAAACTGACAGACAGAAAAACATTCATCTTGCACTTTAAGGTGTAGGCTCCCACAACATTTTAAATTATTGTCCAAAGCTGCCCAAAGAGTGAAACTAGAAAAAATCATATAAATCCTTTAACAGTAAACAAATAAATATTATACACGTAAATGCATGTGATCTACTTTTGTTGAATAAGATTTAAGCAAAGTAATCTGATGTAAAAATGCACAGCAATGATATGGAGCCAACAACAAATGCCAGTTATACTCCGTGATTAAAGCTCAGTTCCTGAGCAATGTTTCGTGACATGAAAAGAGATTATTAAGTTTTTTATCACTACTTTTTTGTACAACTGTATAATGAATGCAGATATATGTAAATATCAATAAACTGACCTTCCTGTATTTTTGGAAGAATCGATGCAATGGAGATAATGATGCAGAGAATCATGTTGAAACTGACAAAGAACTTGTGCAAACCACAGTCAGGCTGCAATATATGCATAAACAACACATAAAAAATCAAATGTCAACATCATAAATTAATTCTCAAAATAATCTTTCCGCTGTTGATAAACCTATATTATTGTAACAATTACTATACGGCTCACTGCTAGCTACTGTAATGAAATGATCATGTTGGTTTTAACATTACATTCCAACAGCACATATCAAAATGTAAAGAAAGACCATCGTTCAGATTGTAAACAGTTATCAAAACGTCACAGGATAGACCATTTCTTTGAGCTTTTGCACTAAAAATTTTTTAAAATAAGGTGCAAACAATCTACTCACACCATGTGCATAATAGACGTAGAAGAGAACAATAGCAGTGAACGATGCAACATAGAAGAGAGATGTGAAAAACAGAAGACCTGTACAGCCATGACATTAACATTCTGTCAACTCCGTAATATGTCTCCATGCATAAAAAACAATGAAATTTTCCAGATATCGCATGAATATATGCAATAAGAAACTTTTAAATTGCCCATTTGTGTACATTTTAATAGGTTGTCTCATACTGCAAGCTAAATAAAAGCAAAAGTTGAAAGTAATCCCGTACTTTAGCTACAGCACTAAACCTAAAAAAATTCCTAATTGTAGGCAGAAAACCAACAGAAAATGATAAACCCAGCTAAAGACACTCTTCATTGCATTCTACCAAGGGCTGTCTTTCAGTCAAGAAGCATTATTAGTCGATGCTAAGTTCTACTGTTAGGCATGCAAACAACTTGCCCACACTGGGATGAGACAAAAACACTGTACTGGTATCCATCGATCAGCACTCCAATATTCTAACTTAAACAAAGCTACTGGAACTAAATTAACATAATGAGCAATGAAATATGAACAGAATAAAAGTGTAGTACCAGTGAACCAGATCCTCGACTGGTGTTCCTCATAGTTTCCGAGCCAGCGTTCGTTCCACGCATGAGCAAAGTCAACGAGCAGTACGAGCTGAATAAGAATAAAGAGAAATGCTCCAATCATACCAATCACCATCAGTGCTAGCACACCAACAATAACATGACTGTTACTTCCAAAAACAAAGCAAACTGCAAATATTTGGATTTTGAAATGGAGTGCTATAGAGAAACAAAAATGTTAGCATAAATCATAAATAAATTTCTACAAATTTACAGCTTACCGACACCAAATGATGAACTCTGGATAAAGAATGCTCCAATGCAGATACCAACGATGATCAGAATCTTGAAGAACCAAAATCTAGACACAGTTTTAAAAAACAGCACCATGTTACTTGCACATAAAAATCTGGATCTAGATCTGGTAGGTTAGTGGAAACCTCAAACTGAGGCATCACACCAATGGGCGACATAAGAAACACAATAATTCCTGCAGTCTGCAAAAAGAAATTATACATAACATAACTAAACTTAAACATCCAGAACACAAATAACAAAAATCTTAAACACCATAACAAGAGCTAGAAGAAACTAACGCAACTTATTAGAAAGCTAATAATGACTTTAAAATTGTATGCAATGCATGTTGCCATAAAGTCCTTAATTAAATCTATCTGCATCATAAGTAACCTTCATTATGTAAATAGAACAAGTGATACATAATACCCCTCAAAGTTCAAAATTATCCGAAATGTCTGAAGGCCCACCCATTCTGGATGGCAGATCTGGGATCTCTTGAAGAACGAACTCCGATCATCAGAACCATGAAGAGAAAGAAAAATGCAGCCAAGGAAAAGCAGACACGATACACGGCCAGGTATCCCACAAACATATGACAGTCCACAAATGAATCGTGCATAGTCATCCCGTACACTCCAATTCCTTTGCACAAGCCAGGAATCTGTTCAAACAACATGCCACATCACATACTGGATATACTCATACTTCACATACTAAAGATTTTAACGCGAAAATCTTTACATCAGTACCACCAACACTGTCATTCAGATTCTGTTTATATGTCTTAAGTCTGCATCCACATTTTTCATAAATATATTTTTACACCAAGATATCAAGAAAAAGTGCTTAAAGTAAGCACATATAGAAAGGACCAAAAACATAGTAGCTGGACAATCATTTGAATGCTAAATTATGTTGACTAAAATAATACAGTATCATTAATACATCAGCACGTCAAAATAAAACCAGTGTCATCCTATCACCATGAAAACACATACCCATGAACAGTCCTTGTAAATTGTGATTATTTGCAGCGTTATTTAAAGCATGTTAATAAATAAAAAATGCTAACTAAAGTCACTTTTTATGGGACATCCTGTATAGTATCTTAAAATATAAAAATGAACAAAATGACTTATTCATTATTTACATCAATGACTTAATCGCGTCATGCAGGGAAGATGCCAAAATTTATCTTTTTGCAGATGATGCAAGGCTATATAATCATATTAAGTATATAGTTGATGCAGAAATATTACAGTCAAAAAATGATAAATTCACAAACTGGGCTCACAAATGGTTAGTTAAACTTGGTACAAAGAAATGTAAATCGATGTCATTGATCTCCGGAAACATTTTTTTGTAAATAGATTAGTTAAGCTATGGAACTTACTACCTGATAATGTTGTATCAGCATGCAGTGTTAGTAGTTTTAAGAGACATTTAGATTTGATCTGGCATGGTTTTAGTTTGTATTATGATTATAAATCCGTCATCTAGTACCGCAAGTCAATGTAAAAACAGTATTAGTTTAGTTTTTGTTGATATTCATGTTGAAGTTATCTACTTTGGACGGAAATAGAGGCCTGCTTCCGGATATCCATTGATGATGATGAAAATAACTCTGACACAACTATGTTTAGTACTAACAATCACTGTCATTAATTTCGTTAAAGCTACATTAATAAAATCTATCAACACTCAATGTACCAGCAAAAACAATATGCTGCAGTTCAGTACCTTGCCAAGTTGATCAGCTAGTCCAGGTGCAAGCATGATGCATGCAACAATCGTTCCCATTAGAAGAACCAGTGCATAGACGATGCGTGTCACACTGGAGTTGTTGCATGATCCACAACCACGACAGAGCAAAGAGCACGCCGCACTTCCAAAACAGCACGCCACCTGACACAGTGCACATCAAACCGTATCCACACATCTGCTATTAGTGAAAACCAACTGTAGAACCTCATGGTTTTATCATAGATAAATGTACAAAACATTAGTTTATACACTTGTTAATGGCAACATTTAAGTACTTGCACATCGAAAACAGCAAAAATTACAAAAGGTGATATTGCCCGCATCACACTGACTGCATGTCTGTTAGTCTGTAACTCAATAAAAAAGTATAACATATTAAACAAGAAATTTGAGCTAATGCTCACGAGATACGCGAAAGCCTATAGCAGTTCTGGTTCAGTATATTAGCTGAAAATTGGGGTGTTCACGCTAAGTTAATATACAAAATACCAAATTCTCTATCTGGATCGCATAACGATAGTTGCGTGCAACCGATGGTGAAAATTTGGTAATCCTAGCTTGACTTTTGACTGATCCACCCGTGTGACGAACGGATGGACAGACAGACAGACGGATGGACAGAATTGTGATGGCTAAGACGCGATGAAAGCAGTAGCTGCTTTCGCGCATAAAAATATAACAAATCAATCAATGCAATCAATCAACATTAGTTAGTGTTGAGCGTTGTAAACCGATTCCCACGGTGGCAGCACCATCGAACAAAATGTCACAAATTACGCTGTAAAATATGCAAACTGTTTCACCAAATACTGTGCATCAGAAATGTACTGAATAATAAATTATTGCACTCACAATACAACAAAATCGTACAACAAAAATCTGTCACTGTTTGAGTTAGATTTGCGGGAATTTGGGACAAATACAACACCTTTATTACAGTCATGCCGAAGCGCACATAATGATAGTACCATGGCGCCTCCTTGTGAATGATACAGACTTGTGTCACAGCCCGAAATCGCCAAAAAATCCATAAAACACCCTATTTTGGCATTCAAGGTCATTGAATTCGCCGCCAATCGAAAGCCAGTATACAATTTCCTATTAGTGATTAATAGTAACCTAGGCCTAATCTTGCACCATTACTGAGATACAGCGACTTATTGGCCGAAAATCGCAAATTTTGCTCACCCCCTCTCATTTAGGGCCCTCGTTAAATTCGAACTTATGAAAAAAACTTTACGGTTCCTGAAACTAAAGTCTTCCAAGCAGACGATGGTGAAGATTTGGTGATTCTAGCTTGCACCGTTTTTTACTGATCCACCCGTGTGACGAACAGATGGACGGACGGACAGAATTGCGATGGCTAATAGCCTAAGACGCGCTGAAAGCAGTAGCTGCTTTCGCGCGTAAAAATACAGACTTGCCTTATGCAAACATTACAGCCTATTCTAGCAATTACATTCCAAAATGTACAAAACATCAGTTTATACACTTGTTAACAGCAACATTTAAGGACTTGCACATCGAAAACAGCAAAATTACAAAAGGTGATATTGCCCGCATCACACTGACTGCGTGTCAATGTGCTGCTGAATAATATCACCTTTTGTAATTTTTGCTGTTTTCGATGTGCAAGTCCTTAAATGTTGCTGATGTTTTGTACATTTATATTTGCTGTTTTATTACTGAAATACTGTTTTCCTACTGGTGATCAGCTACAAAGATATTGCGCTTCAATATTTCTTACAGTAGCCAAGCTGCTTATAACTGTTACTTACTACGTAATGGCATGAATGAACAAACCAGACGACACACGTCAGGCATGACGTCACCGCTAGCCAGCATTGCTGACAATACTGAACAAAATTCCTTTTATATCCACAAAATGGCCATATAAACAAACAAACTAATATTGCACGCATCATTTGTTTAATATAGGCCCAGAAAACACTTCATTAATGCTAACTTAAGGACGTGTGAAGATGACGGGGCCGGCCTATATCATTCATGGTGTTTGATGAATGATTTTGATGTTTGACTGTAATTAGCACAGATAAATAGCCCACACAATACTATAGCCTAATATGATGAACAAACCTGCACAAAACATATTCCGCTCGTTTTTCAATCGAATTTTTTCATACAACGATTAAAAGAGTGAAGTTTTAGATCAAAAATTGTTAAAATCCGCCATTATTCACTGTAGCGAAGGGCAATGATATCTCATGTGTACTAAAGCAGTTCGCCACATTAGAGCTGTGCTCTTTTGAATAATTTATTACTGATGTGCACTTTCCGAACCAAGTTATTATGTTCTAGTAAAACAATTCATCGCATTTTTATTTTCCTGGGGAGAGGGCAGCATTATAGCCAATTTTGTACCATATTTTGTTGCCATGGCAACGGGAGTTGATGGGCGAAAATGCGATTGGCAGCATTCAATGGCCCATCCCCGAGCACCCCCTATAGGCGCAAAAATTTCGCAAAAATCCCTTACACAAGCCAAGTTAAAACCTATTTTGTTCCAAATTTCGTTGCCATGGCAACGGGGGTCAATCAAGAAAAAATGCAATTGGCTGCATTCGATGGCCCATCCCCAGAACCCCCTATAGGCGCAAAAATCTCTTACGCAAGCCGAGTTATAGCCCATTTTGTCCCAAATTTCGTTGCCATGGCAACGGTGGTCGGTCGGGGAAAAATGCAATTGGCAGCATTCAATGGCCAATCACAATCACAATCGTTGGTGCGATGGTCGAACACCAGCGGGAAGCCTCTGTCAGTCCCTAAAGGAGGGTCGGTCAGATGAGTGTCGATGCGCTGACCATAAAGTAACAACACGAATGAAATCTGATGCCAATACAACCGAATGAAAGAACATGCCGGCTCGAACGTCGCCCGGTCAAACAAGGTCCGCGATACCAGCTGAGCAATCGGGGTTGGGTCGATAAATCAGCTACCGAAAGAAAACTCAAACCATGCGCACATATGCTAACAGTTGCAACATGGAATGTGCGCACCAGGCAAACTTGAACTGCTGGAGAATGAGATGGAAAGATATCGCTTCGATATACTAGGAT
>Ga0209367_1011335_pt1 | contig 11834 bp, 8 predicted proteins | sample WorMetLIZISLAND2_FD_187412 | JGI IMG/M metagenome (GOLD analysis project Ga0209367, IMG submission 187412) | Marine gutless worms symbiont microbial communities from Max Planck institute for Marine Microbiology, Germany - Olavius geniculatus... ... | reverse complement strand
GCCATTAAAATTTGGTGACGATCGGTTCAGGGGTTTTTGGTTGGCTGAGGGTCAAAGTTTGCATTTTCCCATATACTTTGAAGGTCGTCCTTACAACACTCACACTACCGTGTGAGTGTGATCTTATGATTACATTCGAGGACGCGCAGTGGGCCGAACTGATATGGTTTCAGCGCTGGGCAGGTGTAGCAGCCTGCCCACCCCGGAGGTAAGATAAGGTAAGGTAAGGACTTGCCAAAACTTTTGAAAATGTAAAAAAAAAAAATTTGTCAAGTGTGTCAAAATTTGCAAAAAATCGCGAATTTAAAAAAATCTTTACATTCGTAAAATGCAAATTCTCGAACAATGCGTGACAGGTAACACTGAGTGATCTGATCCCATATGTGGCAGGTGACGCTCCGCAGACACGAAGAGCTTTAGAGGCGCCTTTCAATTGCTTCTAATGGGCCTACAGATCAAATACTCTGAACAGCTCTATAACAAGTGAGCGCCTACCGATGACTGGAACTGAGTGAGATGATTCTGGAACTTTGTCGGCGATAATCATCTGAAATACGATCAGCGACAGAAGAACCGTTATACCTGCCACATACAAACACTCAGTCAGGCAAACTGCGTCGTGCGGCAAAAATGTATCCCTTATAGGGTGTTTACACGATCCAGCAAGCGTCCAGCAAACTTATTTAAAATACACATGCTAATTGCTGGGCGTTTGCTGGACGTTTGCTGCTATATGTTATAGTGGACGTTTGTTTGCTAGACGTTTTAGGGTGTTTACACGATCGAGCAAACATCGAGCAACTAGCTCGACGTTCTATGGTAATTAGCATGCTAATTAGGAGGGCAGGCAAGTTGTAATTGGAAGGCATATATACCACGTGATCAGCTGTGGACTAAGAGCCTATGCCTAGGCTTACATTTGAGCCAAGGGGCGTGGTTTCAATAGGCCTGCTTGAGCCAGCTCAATGTTTGCTCGATTGTGTAAACACCCTATTATACTTGTTTGCGATTTTCTGAGCAACCGCTTAAAATTGTAACGCGAAATTTCACACACTTATTGCCTGTTTGTCATACCTACCTGCCAAGCGGCATCTGATAGGGCTACTCTTTTACTGTTGAGACTCTACAGATTTTTTGCAAGACGACATGGTGGTCTTTCACGTTCAATAATTTAGTGTTGTAATCAACGCGCATTGAAAACAACTGGGTGCATCTTGGTGCCGATCTGATCAATTCTCCCAAAGTAAAAAGCCGGGGTCTGTAGATTTCTTTCCACTCATTGTATTCAGTACTGGTTGTTCATATTTGCTCTGTCTTATTATACCGTGCTACTTTTTGTTATATGGGCAGTTGTAAGTGCCACTGCGGCCTTTCTGACCCTTGGAACACATGTTTTATTGTTCTGTTCTGTATTTTCTGACATTGTCCTGTTTTGTGTTTCCAAAATAAACTGATGATAACTCTCTGTTTGGACGTGCGTCCAAACAAAAAGTGGAGAAAAAGATGTGGCGTGGTGCGAAGCAAATCTACACGAACTGAACCATTCATCACATGATCAAAACACCTGGCGAAGACGGTAGAGCAGGCGTCTGACGTCAACGGGTAATAGGCATTGAGCCCATCAGCGTGTCGTAAAAATGGGGAAAGGGTTGCAACGCTAAATGCTGAGCCGTCCGAAAACTGTCGGACGATATGCTTTTTCTTGTTAGAAAACTTTCGTCCGAAATGCAGAACTCGGGGTCGAAAAACCCTGATTATGAAAAAAGTAGAAGCGAAATTAAACTGAGGAGCAGCAATATCGAAAAGCTCTTTTGTTGAAAATTTGCAGCTGCTTATCGAAAATTGCAACTTTTTGCCTGCCTGCTTTTTAACGTACGATGCATGCCGCTGAAAGTTGAAACCCATGAATCAATAATATTGTGATGACGACGATGACAATGATGATGATGAATGATGATAAAAAGAGGTAAAAAAGTAGGGCGCGTAAAAAAGGAATATAAATTAGGAAAATGGCAAAGAAACAAAAGAAATACAAAAAAAGCGACAAAGCTGATCGGCATGCCAAGCACACCATTAGACATTATCTAATTGGTGTTTGTGTATAGACCTATAATCAGGGTTGACAATGCCAATATTCATGATGTCCGTGATGCCAGCTCTATCTAACTGACTAAATACCAAACATAACGTATTTCATTGCTAAACGGCCTCAAAAATGCTTTCTTCCAAAATGCCAAACTGCCGAACCAACACTTTCACTGCCAATGCCAAACGCCTGTGAAAAATGCCAGATTTGACTTATATGCTATTTTAGAATGGCAATTGGCATTCTTAAGCCCAATTAGCATAAAAAATCAAACATAGTAATTAGTGATGTTTAGTTGTTGGTTATTTACAAACCAAATCCAATTCGTTCGCCAGAGTCGGGCGGCAGACAGAAAGTAAGTAGAGCGAGGAAAGCGATGCCGCTGATTGGTGCAATCATGTAGATGATGTAATAAAGTGGGCGGCGCCTCAGCCGGATGTCGACGAGCAGCGTTATGTACGTCTGGTTCGGACAACAGTCGTACTTGTTTGCTACCCGTACAACCGTAGCTTCTGCATGTACACCAATAAGGGCCATAAGAAACCTAAGTTTTGGAAGAAGTTTTTAGATCTTTAGGGTAAATTATGTAGGTACGTCCGGCAGTACTGATAAGCCGCGTTCGTCAGTCCGAAGCTGACGACAGCAAAGCTGCAACGGGTTCTCAACGCAGCTGCGCGAGTCGTAAGTAAGTAAGTAAGTAAAGTGTAAATTTATATAGCGCATACTCAAAAAGATCTCTAATGCGTGTCAAACTGCTTGTCACGGTCGATTTGTAACTTTGTTTTTTGTCTTTATATTGTGTCTTTATTCATTATTCAGCAGCACATTGACACACAGTCAGTGTGATGCGGGCAATATCACCTTTAGTGATTTTTGCTGTTTTCGATGTGCGAGTTCTTTAATATTGCCGTTAACAAGTGTATAAACTGATGTTTTGTGCATTTATGTTCTATAACACACTTGAACTGACAAAATTATACTCAACTGATGAGTCCAACTGCTAGGATAATAAATGTTAACGCAGTTGACATTTTAGCTGTTTCACGTTTAATCAAAGGTACAATTTACAGAGAAAAAACTGAAATCATACATCCTTGGGGGATCCGTAGACCCCCAGCCCTCCTCCCCCCTAAATGACGCCCCTGAATCGAGGACTGACCCATTTCCGGTACTATGTTTTACACTGGCTAAATATCACAGACCGGGTTAGGTTCCGGCTGTGCATCCAGGTGTGCAAGTGTCGTCACAGCATATGAGTAGGGCCTACATGAGCGATCTCTGCCAGCATTGACAGCCGAGAGCATCTGCGATCTGCAAACTGTGGTCAGCTGCAGGCTCCACTGATCAAGATGGCAACTTACGGAAGCCGTACTTTCGGACATGCCGGCACATCTACCTGGGACGCTCTTCCGAGCATTTTTAAATGCAGCACGTATACTCCTTGCCTACTTGTATCATCTAAAACATATTACTTCTCGTTCTACTAGCAGCATATCAACCGTGTTCGAGGTCATTACAGCTAACGCCTTATATAAATGACCTACTTACATACTTAATTTACAAGACTGCAATGCGGACTTTTAGGGTGGTCGCATAACGAAACAAAGCATTTGCAACTGCAAAATATACCTCTGAATTTTTTTTCACGTGTTAAGTAGGTTAAGTAAATCGTACCGAGAACGTCCCATTCGCCATTGAGCATGTAATCGTCAAAGATTACGTTGTCACCCCACGCTTGCAAGTCGAGCTCTTCTCCGATGTAATCCCACGCTCCGAACCGCAAAGTACAGCGCTGGTCGTCGAACGGAAACCAGCAAACATCGATCGAGCATGGCGACGAAAACAGGCCCGGCAAAGTCGTGTAACACTGACCTGGTGATTGTAATCCCGGGAATGATCTATCCTGGCATCCGAGACTGAGAAAATTGTAATTTCGAGATCCTGTTTTCAATATTAGGCTTACAGACGAATCGTTATTAATATGACCCTACTAGACTTATTTTATGCACAGGATGCACGACAGGAAAAATAAGTAAGCCGCCAGAAACTTGGGAGTGACTGCTAATGGTTGGAGTCGTTATTTTATTATCTACAACAGTCGAAAAGTATTATTTAACGGGTTTTTGTAATCCCGAAATCCCGGGATTGGCGAAAGCGGTCGAAATGCCGGGATGTGGAATCGTGAGATCCCGGGATTGCAGTCGCTGAACCGACCGTCGGAATGCACGATGACGTTGGTTGCCAGCTTACTGTCGACGTTTTCGTCTGCGTTGCATTCATTCAATTGATCAATCAATTCAGTGGCGTCGTCGTGGCAGAGGAAAAAGAAAGTCAACCCATAGCTTGGGAGTGTCAAAAAATCGTCGGAAAATTTTCTTCCTGTCAGTAAATCCACCTCTAAAAATGCAAAATTGGGGAGGACGCCATTTTAGATAAATTCAAAGGCAAAGTTAAAATTTTTCAGCACCCATAATATTTTATGTTGAAATTGCGTCGCTGTTTGATTTGAAATTTTGTCGGATATTTTTGGCGTCTGTTGGAAAATTGCTGCTTTTCCCCGCCTGCTTTTTAACTCACGACGTCACTGCATCAGTTTGTCAATCAATCAGTAAGTAAATCAGTGTTGTTTCGTTTCAGTAATATAGGCCTAAAGGGATTAATTCAAGGTTATCAGTGAAACGAGAAATAATGAAATGGTTTTAAAAGTTAAAAGGCGTCTATAGCTCTTAATGGTATTAAGTTGGTTACCAATCTCAAAGGCTCAAAACTACTGAGCGTCACGTGCCATATGGGATCACACAGAGCGCTGCCTGCCATCCGGCACTGGTAAATGCGCCCCGCATTAACCCTAGCCAGACAACCCGGCATAGGTCTACTCAATTTACATACCGCGGAGGGATGAAAAACTAAGTTGACTTGGTGGCCTGTTATATGACTAAAATAATTTAGGCCTAATTGTCCGCAGACAGTCACCCATTTACCTAACCAGCTGACAACAAAAAATCTGAGCTAATGCTCACGATACGCGCGAGAGCCTATAACAGTTCCTGTTCGCAGGTAATCTTGGTCTGTCTTTAGACATTTCGGCGCAATTCACTCTTGAAATGCATGTCGCAGCCTAAAATCGCGAACAATTTACTATGACCCCTATTTTCGTGAGTTCAGAATCATTCAAGGTCATCGATGTTGATATTCCTAAGAAGCTTGTCGTCAGTGTTTGTTATGATAACCAGCATGTCTGTGTCTATTTACAACCATTTTTACGTTAGACGAGCCAACAGCGGTAAAATAACGCCTTTTTAGGAGGCGTGCCCCTCTTTTGCCCCCTCGTTCCTGAGACCGTTTTTACCCAGTGGCATAAAATTTTGTCACAAAATACTAGACACTTCAAGCGATCATACGGTGAAAACCCGAAGTCTCTATCTCACCTGATCTCCAAACGGTACCTGGTTGTGTCAGACAAACGGACGGACAGACGGACAGACAGAATTACCGTAGCTAATACGCGCTATACCTATGCTGGCTCTCGCGCGTAAAAACCTGACCGCCACTTCAGACCACGACCTTTCTATCGTACAGTGGCACAGTGCCCATCATTATCAGCAGTATGACTATGACGTACCGTAGCCTACCTGTTATAAAGCATGATGTCGGGAGTCCAGATCATTGAAGGGGGCAGAACGATGCGTTTCAGGTCACCGAACTCACTCTCGTTCCAAGTCAGCTTGTAATCGTACCAATTCTACACAATGTAAGCATCGCCACAGCAAGCGGCGTTTAGATACGTGTAGGGGCCTATAAACCACGTGCCGTTAGATTATGCTAGCTGGGGGTATTTTGGCGTGTTTGCCGTCAATTTTCGACATACCGGACGTGGAATTAAGAATCACGTTTTGTTTATGCCGATTCGTGTTTTGCGCGGAAATGCACACTTAAGATGTGTCGTTGTTGTACAAACTTTCAGTTTTTGTGTCTGCAAGTTATGCGAATGTTGAATGCTGAATGTCGAATGTGGGACCTAACTTGACGCACGTGTATATATAAACCACAGAAGAAATGCTCCATCATCATAGTATGCGAGAAAGGTTTTCAGCCCTGCAGGGGAAGCTGGAATAAGCCTAATTTAAAACGTAAGTTCACACTGCAAGTTATATCAACGTTCTCTTTAGCAGCTTTCTGTCTGTCCGTCCGTCCGTCACGTCTCGTACCGTTCCATGACCAGGTGAGATAGAGACTTCGGGTTTTTACCATATGATAGCCTAGAGTCTCTAGTATTTCGTTACAAAATTTCAGACATGCTGCTTATCATAACAAGCACTGGCGACGAGCTTCTTAAAAAATGTCAACATCGATGACTTTGAATGACCTTGAACCGCCAAAATAGGGGGTTTAGTAAATTTATCGCAATTTTGGGCTGCGACACGCATTTCAAGAGTGAATTGCGCCGAAATGGCTGGAGATAAACCAAGACAACCTGCGTATGAAATTTTCAGCATGAAATGTAGATATTAGCGGTCCAAGTCCAGGCTTTCTATATTCAAGGAGGCCTGAGCACGCGGGTGTCAAAGAAGGTAACTCCTCTAAAATGTGGTTATTTATCCGCTGTTGGCTTGTCTAGCGTGTAAATGGTTGCAGATAGGCACAGACATGCTGCTTATCATAACAAGCACTACGACGAGCTTCTTATAAATGTCAACATCGATGACCTTAAATGACCTTAAACCCTAAAAATATTGATTTTGTGTGATTTTTTGGCGATTTTCGGCTGCAAAAAAGTGAATTGCGACGAAATGTATGAAGATAGACTAAGATTGCCTGCGAACAGGAACTGCCATAAGCTCTCGCGCGTCTCATGAGCATTAGCTCAATTTTTTTGTTTTACTAACATATCTTATATAAAAAGTTTTTTATCTAAAACAATTTTTAATGGCCTGTTATCAGCGTCGAAAATTTCTCAATCTAGTAATTATAATGTCGACGAGAAAAGTCTATAAAAGATGTAAATACTGTGTACTTACACATTTAAGCCAAAGACATGTGCGTATCAATTCTCTCTTCATGTCCTACGTATAACACGCAGACGACAACAGAACAAGTTGAACAACGTGTAACTTTAAGGCGTAACGGTTAAAACGTTGGACTTAAGCTTAGAAGGTTGTGGGTTTGACTCCTAATCGGGTTGCTATCAAGTGGTTAGTACGTGACTGTGCAAATCATCTCGGTATATAACAGCCACCAAGGTCAACTCAGCCTTCCATCCCTCTGGGATAGGTAAACAGGTAGGTTTGGCTTGAGTTAATTGGCGGGGCGCGTTCACCTGTGAGATCGCATAGGTCTATGGCAGGTGACGTGACGTGACGCTCAGCAGCTTTAAGATTTGTTTCCACCAGAGCCACAAAGAGCAATACGCACCTTTTAACTTTCAAGTTATAACCTTCAACGAAGTTAGTCGTTACGAAATTCCTGAACAAAAAACCGCTTCGAAAAAAATTGCTTGCCTAAAGGCCCCCAAACAGAATCCCCGCAGTAAAGTCATCAATGTTGCTTGCAACATTGGGGTGATTTTTTGACCAGTCACGCCTCCTTAATATTCAAGACGTTTATGACCATGCCGACGCCAAATTCATGTATTGTGGCTAAAACGTACGTCGTACGTTATCAGCAAACGACCATGTTGTTTGTTCATTTTATTCAAAGGGAGCGTAAAATAGCACACATTTTGCATTAAAGTATAACGAAAACAAATAGCAACTGGCGTCATCGATTATTATTGAAATTTTTTTCTTCGGTAAAATGTTGCTCCCAATCTTCGACCTCAGGCAACATTTTACAAACTTCGGGGGAAAAAATTCTCAATAATGAGCTTGACGCCAGTCACTCTTTGCATGATTTGTTAAACGTAAAATACAAAAAAGAATTCACAAACAGATGGTTATGGGTGCGCTGGAAGCCTGAGATCAGTAAAAAAACTATGAAAAAAAGTAGCGATAACTGAAATTAGATGTCAAAAAAACTAAAATAAGAATAACCGTAATCCACTCCAGATTCGCACATGTCAGGAGCAGATGGTGATTTGCTGTACTTAAAAAGTTGGGCTGCCAGCACGCGCCGACTTCGTCTTCGTTGCGAAGCATTAAGTCGTAATACCGACGAACAGCACAATAAAGTATTTAGACGTAAGCAAGCATGCTGGCATATTTCGCCGCCGACAGCATATTTATCATATGACAATAGCATTTATTACATATTTTCAGGGCTTGCGCACAGTGGCGTAGCCAAAAATTTTAATTGAGAGAGGGGCTCGTCTCCATTCCCCTCCCCTCCTTTTCCCTTTTTTGTCCCTTCCCTTCCTGTCCTTCCTCTTTTACTCTTTCTCTCCCTTCTCGTGCCCTCCCCCTTCTCCCTCCTTTGCCTTAGAAGTAGGACTCCCCTAAAATCCAGCTATGGGGTCTGGGGGAGCGCTGTGAGCTCTTCCAGCGGGGTCTGGGGCGGAGCCCCAGCCGAAATCGAATTTGGTGCATTTTAGCTTTAAAAATGAGATCTAGTGGCAACAATTTTAATTATTTTCCGGAAAATAAACTGATCAAATTGGCAAATTTTGTGCAGTTTATACGTATGCTTATGTTTTGTCTGAAAGATTGGGAGGAGGCTGTGCCCCCTGACCCCCTCCCTCTTGGTTACGCCACTGCTTGCGCAAGCTTACTAACATCGTAAGAAACGGACAGACAGATAAAAGGACGGACGGACGGACGGACGGGATACATCAGTAATGTGGCCTATTATATGACCCGTCCGCATAATAACATGTGTACACTACGTGTAAAATATGACGGTTATAGTGCCGAGTGACAGACAAAGCTAATAATCTGGGTGACCGATGGACTGATAGAGTGCATCAGATTGCGAGTAATTTTGCCGCGTCTACGCTAAGTCGATATGGCACCGTTACATATAGGCTACCGCTGGCGTTGTTAGCGTAGTTGTAACTAAAAGGGCACTGGACAGCGTAAACCTAACTCCACAAACGCTATGACAATTTTTTTGCGTTGTGTTCGTTTGGTGGCGGCACCCTTTGCAAATAAAATTCAATCGGCTGTACCTTGGGCCAAATCTAACATTTCCTGAAAATTTCAGCCAAATTTGTCTGTAACTTTTTGTGTAATATTCCTGCTAACAAACCAACAGATAAATAACATGAATGGAGTAAACGTTGGCAATCGCAATAGTAATATTTATAACCTCGCCAGTGAACTTTTTTTATCCGACACTGAGGGAGGAAAAGAGAAGATAAGGATAAAGAGGGGAAAAAAGCAAAAGCAAAAAAGATAATCGCTGATTTTCCCCAACTTCAGCATGTCTGATAGTCAGCGCTGGCGTCGTGGGTTAAGGAAGTAAAGGGTGGGACGTCGCATTTTTCCGATAGGCCTATACTTCTGCAAATATTCGACAGAGGTAATTATGTGTGTTCGAATGTTAATCCGGCCTTAAACTTTCCTAAATGGGAAACTTTCTAGAACAAATTTTGTATTGTTGTGCGAAAACGTAATGTCTTACCAGTTCAAATAAATGGACGATATTTACACCAAGTTTGAGCGTGACAGTGTCACTGTCGTCAGCAACGGGACGTGACGTAACGTGGTACTTGTTTTCAGTAAACAGGCGGTTCAACAAAGCGTCCTTGTGCGGTCCGCCCTCCGCACCTAAAAAACCATGAACGTGATACACGCTAAGGAAAACAAAAAAACTGATGCGCGTTTGCATTGAAAGAAAAAAATTACAAAAGTTTATAAATGTTCAATTAACAAGCACCAAAGTAATCTAGTAAAAGGCGAAATCGCTGATCGATGCTGCCACCTGGTCAATCACAAGTCATCTTTTCGTAAGTCAGAAGCAAATGCATGTTTTGACTGGATAGATTTGATCTCTAAATCTCCACTTCTCCTCGAGATAAGGGACCTCTTCTCATTTAAAAAAATATTGTCATTGTACCGCAGAAGTAAAAAGCTGCCAAATGGCATTTTAATCCGTCGAACAGTTTACGCAGGATGCACGAATGCGACAGACAACCGGCAGACAGACAGACCGCGGTACAGAGAAATGTGGAAGCATATTCAAAATCGCTTGCGCATATTAAACATTTTAGAGATGTAAAAATTAAAAAAAGCGTTTAAAGCGAGCTGTGGCAAAATGTATATAAATGTTTGTTGTATCTACGACGTAGGTGATTTGAACAACTTACGAGCGAAGTAGAGCGACAGAAGCCATAGCAACATTAGCATCGTTGTAGAACCACCACTTGTATGTTTCATTATCATCATGATCATGATTATCATCATCATCATCAGCAGCAGCAGCAGCAGCAGCAGTGTCTGTTAAGACGTCAACAAGTAGTTCTGGTTCAGTCAGGGCTTAACCTATGCCGCGGCACTCTCCGCTGCGGCGTACCAGCACTTAAGCTTATTTTGTGGGCGGTACGATGTAGCCTACTGGCAGTTCTTGTTAGCAGGACGATGTGCATTTGCGAAGTTCTCAGCATTCTACAAAAATACCAAATTGATACGAAACAGACAAATTTCCCAAGCTCAAAATGTACCATTAAAAACATGCATAAAAACATTAAACTGCAGACGTTTCCAATCACTACTTGTTTGCCATTATACACGCAAATAATATCTAACTGAGATAACTAATTAATGGTTTTTTTTATAAAAGTGAAAAAACATGTTTTATGTTCATTTTAAAATCTGCAAATCATTGTTTTTAACATCTATGATCCGATGGTACCATTGCTGACCCCCTAGGACTTATCTTTCAGCCACAATATATCCGTAACAGATGGACGGACAGACAGATAGACAGACCACAACTCGTACCATAAGCTCGACCGTTACGTAAGTGCGGTCGGCTAAAAATTGATGTCATAAAATAAATCCCTGCCATATGAACAATAATACTGATTTTATGACATCAGAAAAAAATTACTGATGTAATTCGCATCACGTACTAGATACTGCACTGCTGGAGTGGATAAGCGAGTACGCAGTACAAGCTTATACCACTCCGGACAGTGCGGTATCGTACTAAAACCAGGCTCAGATCGTCGTTGCTTTATGGCGCGCGACTGCAGCTGAAAATTGCGAAAACAGTACTTTCAGTGAAGCTGGGTGTGGTTTAATACAATAGGGTTACTGTACAAATATGGCTTGCCATTCCAAGCGGCCCATAGCACCTATATCATTCACAGTAGTTAAAGCTGACTGACTGTAATCTGCGTCGATCAGCGACTGGTCTCACATAGTGACCACGCACTATACATGATCGCATTGAATATAAACAACATTAATTATTAGTATCCAAAGCAGCCGAGCATCACTGCGCGGTCAGTGTGTTGACTGTAGTGACTGTACAAACTAGGGGGTGGGGTAAAATATGGAGAAATGATGGGGACGTTTAAAACGAAGCACTGCTAACACAGGATGAAAATGTAGGCTGGAAATGTAGCCGTTGTGTTTTAGCTTACGTTTCGCAGCATTGTTTTCGTCAATTTGTACTGAACCGGACAAAGTTCACTATCCGTTGAGGGTAACGTCAAATAGCATTAATGCTATTTGGATTGTGAAAAATCAGCTGGGGAGTTGAACTTTTCAACGGTCGGAGACCGAACAAAATTGTGATGTAAATCGTATGTATACAGTACGTAGCTGACCCCCCTGTACATAATTTAACAGTGTGTTAGGGGGTTGAGAAA
>Ga0209367_1011334_pt1 | contig 11834 bp, 6 predicted proteins | sample WorMetLIZISLAND2_FD_187412 | JGI IMG/M metagenome (GOLD analysis project Ga0209367, IMG submission 187412) | Marine gutless worms symbiont microbial communities from Max Planck institute for Marine Microbiology, Germany - Olavius geniculatus... ... | reverse complement strand
AACAGCAAAAATTACAAAAGGCGATATTGCCCGCATCACACTGACTGTGTGTCAATGTGCTGCTGAATAATATCACCTTTTGTAATTTTTGCTGTTTTCGATGTGCAAGTCCTTAAATGTTGCCGTAAACAAGTGTATAAACTGATGTTTTGTACATTTATATTTTATCATATGACCAATGTTACAGTTTTAATGTGGCTGTTTATCATTCGTCACATAATTCTCTGAAATATGCTAACCTTAACCCTGACACTAATTCTAACAGTAAAACCTAAAGTCCTAAAACAATAAACACTTACGGTACCCCAGTATTAACCTTAATTTTACTCCGGATTAGGACAGCGGCCTCGTTCCGATAGCTAGGCCATGCACGTTTCCAACACAGGTGCTCAAAACTTTAATTTTGCCATTGAATATAGCCAAAATAAGAAATTTTTAGCACAAAATTTTGCACTTTAGACGAATTTTTTTTGCACAAATTGCGCGCTACGTTCCTAACGTAGCGAAGAGGAGTATATGAAATCAGTGTAATATTGAGGACCGACCGACGACCGACCTCTGTTCCTGGAAAAGCCAACAGCCATATGTCCGTAACGGTGCCAGATAGATGTATGGTCACTATGGACCACCCATACGAAGTCGACCCCCGGGAGTCGAATGGTCACGTGACCGATGACGTCATTTGACCCCAAAAGGTCAAGGTCGTGACACCATTATCTTCGAGGCGCCATATTTCCGTAACGGCGCCAGATAGACTCGTGTTGGGGTATAACAAGACAAAGGGCAACTAGCGTCGTCGACCGTTATTTGAAATTCTTTTCTCAGTTACTAAAATCGGGCAATATTTTATGAACTTCGTGGAGACAATTTCCAATAACGACCTTGACGCCAGTTACTATTAGTAGGCCAAAAAACCGGACCTGTTTGATGAGCGTTGATAACTCAGCGATGGTTACCCGCAGAAAGGCGTGTGACAGGTCTATGTCAAAAGTTTTAAAATCTTGTAGACAAAAAAGGCCGAACTTATATAGCAATTCATTTAAATATTTTTTGCCTAATTCGCCTAAATCTTCATTATCCCTGAAATTAGGCATTTGCCTGCACTCCCATGTGCCCGACGTGTGTTAATCGAATGCTGGGCTCAGCTGATCCTGAACACATTGACTCCAGCGATCGATCAGCTGTCTAAAAGGACTGATGACGGTTATGAATGCAAAAGCTGGGCGACTGCCTATATCGAATTTCATCTAAACTCAACGTATGTGTTAATTATAGTTGATATTTCACTGTATGCTGAATGAAGATCAAATTAAATTCATGTGTTACTGCCAATTTAGCATGATTTTAGGGGTGGGACAGATTTGTGTAAATCAGGCAAAGAATATTTAAATGCTGAGACATGCAGGTTGTACACTTCTTCTGTACACAATTTTGAAACTGTTGGCATATTACGCGCCTTTCCATCAATAAACATCGCTAAGTTATAAAAGCTCAAATGTCCATGTTAAATCCATGTGTTTTTGGCCCACCCTGTATAATATTAAACGGCTCTCAATTAGACGCCGGGTCCCTAATACAAACCGAAAGGAACGAAATGTTAGAAGAATACTAAAGAAAATGGTGCACGCGAGGAGTACATTAGATTGGTTACATTCTAATAATATTTCTTGTTGACAATTTTCCGACAGTCCAAAGTTCAAAGAAAGGGAGTCACGACATTTTAATTCAACAAAAACAACTTTCACCCAGTGACATGAAATTTTGTCACAAAATACTAGAGATACAAAGCTATCATATGGTGAAAACCCGAAGTCTCTCTCACCTGGTCTTGAAACGGTACCGGGTCGTGTCAGACAAACAGACGAGCGGACAGACGGACAGACAGACAGAATTACCATAGATAATACGCGCTATTGCTAGCTAGCTAGCTCTCGCGCGTAAAAAACGAATTAACGGTGTATACACGGACCCACACGGCCGATATTTTCATTTGATACTTTGTACGATATAATTGCTATCACAACAGCAGAATGCAGACTGCAAAATGATACTTGCGTTATTTTTTTCTGTAGGCTATTTAATGAACGAAAATAAACAACAAACGCAATAAATAACTAATATAAATATTCATCTTCCGTTGTAAAGCAATCTCCGTGGCAACGTAAACAAAATTTGTTGACCGATAGGGCCGATACAAAAAGTTGGCCTACAAAATTATCGAAAAATTCGAAGCTAGAACACGTTCTATCTTCGCCGACAAAATCGTCTGATTTTTGCATGACACGACAGATAACTGTCGGGTGATTTTGTCGGCAGTTAAAATCGGCCGACTTTATCGATAGTCTGACATCCCCTGAGACTGTGGTTTCAAGGTGATCGTAGCATCGCGCGGTGTGCTTGCTACAGCACGGCCTTGTTGATGTGTTCATATTTGCCGCAGGTTGCTGACAAGCACGTACCGGCTGTCGAAGATGAAGGAATATTGTCGCCTGAAGAGCCTCCCGCGGCACAAGACATCGACACAGTCGACAGTAACGCCCTAGAACCGGCTGCCAGTGATGTCACTCTGACGTCAGAGGTCGTCGACGAACGACTTCCAGTTGAGCCGCGTAAAGCTGAGACCGAGATGCACGCAAAAGTTGAACCGGTTCAGGGCGCAGTGATTACTACTGTTGATGATGAGAACGTTGCGCCAGCTGACCGCGACACTAGTTCCGCTCCGAGGGAATTACCAGCAGTAGAAACCGCAAACGAAACCAGAGTCTACATCGACGTTACTGGTGGGAATTTTGCGGCGTGGAAGGCGCGCGAGGCTAAACGCCCATCGTCCATCAAGCTGCACGATCACAAAACAGCAAAGTTGGCGATGACAACTGCAGGACCGAAACCACGAGAAGAAGAACCACCGGAAAACGACGTGCAGCAGCGACAAGTTGGCACAGCGGCGGCGGCGGTGAACTTGGGTCAGAAAAACCTAGAAACCACATCGGAGGAGATGCCAGAAAACGCAGAGGATCAGGTAAGCGCAAAGGCGGATCAGTATGACGACGTCCAGCTGGAAACATCATCAGTGGGAATTGAGTGTTCAGCAGACGACGACGGGACAAAGATGGACGGAGGAGCAGAACTGACGCCAATCAAATTGCCATGCAGTGATGATGATGATGATGACGGGCCTGACTCGCCGAGTGTATTCAGCACGTGTGACGAGTGGCTGGAGTCACCTACCTGCAGTGCGGGTAAGACGAGAGACCAGGCGCAGTGTCTGCCGCCTCTGAGTGAACAGGTCAGCAGCAGCGACTCAGTTGCGGAGCTGGCAGAGCCTGATGACATCGACCTACTGCCGTACGAAGCACGCCGTCGGGTAGCACCAGCCCTCCCAGTTCGCCAGACCCTCCCAGCCACAGCTTACACTGCTGCATACGTCAACTCCACCGGTACTAGGTCGTCAGCTAATGTCTGCTGCGCTCACTGTGCCAGAGCCGACAAGCCGGCGAGTTACCACCGCGGCCTCGCCCAGCCGAGCCCCACCACCACCACAAAGCGTCGCCCACACTCAGCCGTCTCCCCGTCCCCGGGTGGCAGAATCCCCTACGAGGCGTCAGCCATGCAGAGGTCGAAATTCACACGGCCCTCGACAGCTGCCGGCGGTGCTTCGCGTGCGTCAGCATGCCCCAGACCTACCGCCGTGAGTCAGAGCCCGGCATCACGCAGAGGCACTACGCCAGCTACTCCAGCGATGCAGCCGCACGAAGCCAGAGCGGCAAGAAGCGTCAATGCCAAGCCGACGTCCGGCGGCTGGCAGAAGCCGAGAAAACCCGCCTGGAAATAGTCGACAACATGCAGAGTACGCAGTACTGTGCGCTGCACTGTAGCCTACCATCATTCGCTGCAACTTGACCACAATACAGTTTGGCGTCCATTTTTGAGCGTACGTGCGAGCGTGTCTAGCCATCACTGGCGGATCCAGGGGGCAATCCGGCCATGCCCCATTTCTAGTCATATGAAGAGGGCCAATACGGCCACATTCCTGTTTGAAGCAGTATGTGAATATGATAAAATGTTTTTTAAACATGAAATATTTAACCGAAAATTATGCATATGATTGACAAAACGTTTTTAGCTTGGGGGCTTCGCCTCTTGACTCCCTGACCAGGGACTTTGCCCATGGGTCCTGCTCTGGGCTAAGCCATGCCCCTTTTTATCTTTTGGATCAGCCAGTGTTTACGCTGATTGGCGCTTAATTTTGCTACGTTTTAAAATTTTTTTTTATTTTATTTTATGGTTGTTGGTTTTTACATGCTGTTTACTTCTGCTCATATTTCGCGATACAGTGGTGCGTTTTGCGTTGAAACTTATGTTATATGGTCTTGACTTCAGATCTGTAGTATTTTTTCTTTATAATCCGCCATTATATCGTGTGTATTTAATTGTATATTACATTATTGAATTTCATGTTCTATACCGCTGTGTAGGCCTATCATATTCTAAGCTGTATGTTGCCGGTCAGTCGCTGGAATTTGTTTTTCTGGACTTTTCAATATCGCCATCACCAATTTTGCTTTATTTCTAGTAGGCCTATTCCTCTTCTGCATTGTTTTCTGTGATCACGATCACCACCACTTTTGAGCGCATGCCGTTTTGTGTTATTCAACTCGATTTTTTTATACATTTGTTTATAGGATAGATCACATTTTGGGCATTATTGTACCGTGCCACACGTGGTATTAATATCGCATGTCTAACTAATTCGTTTTACTATAAAACTTAAAACACAGGGGTGTAGTGTTGAAAAAGAACTGATGGGGCGCCTGCGTGAATGAAACTCAGAGTGGTGTAAGGGCAAAATCGCGTTTAAACGCATGTTTTGTGCATTGTTTTAAAACTAATATGTACTAAATGTAACAAATTTATTACAATACATCGACAATTATTATAAATTTGTAATTTTTTTCAGATACGAAAACTATTGTAAAATGGAATTACAAACAGTTCATTGATTATATAGGCAGAGATTAGGTGCACAAAAAATTAGAGTGTTTTTTCTTTCTTCTGCTGAATATGGTCAAACTTAACAATTATACCACCACCATAGCTGCAGACCAGGTGGCAAAGTTGGGACATTGTCCCCTGTGTCCCGCCCCCTACCACACCTCTGCTTAAACATCGACGTAAGCATTGTACACGAGCGTGGACAATCAGTAACAACCCTCAAGTCGGTTATACGCGTTCATTATTCGTTGTCTTTACATGAAAACTCAAGACGATGATACGTTGATTGTTTTCTACCCTGTGATGCATTCTGATCATTAGTTGTTATTTATAAATCCCTCTCAGTTCAAGCTTTCTCTTAAACATCATATATGTAATGTTAAATATTGAATAATGAATATTACACGTCATCACACCAACGTTGTCAGCACGTGCCGGCTAATCACGGTTTGTGCGGTAGCAACAAGCTGTTCTTGTATAAGCGATGTGCCAAGTCAATGAAAAGCCAAAATTTCGACTACCACGTACAGCTCCCACATTTTTCAACCGATTTCAATGAGATCCAAAACCAAGACTCCACATGCAAAATTTGGTTGATGTGGGACGACGGGAGGGCATTTTCCGTTACCTTTTGTGTTCTATACCCCGAACGAGGGCGCTAAATGAAAGGGGGTAGGCAAAATTTGCGATTCTTGGCCATTAACTCGCTGTATCTCAGTAACGGTGCAAGATAAGGCCTAGGTTACTATGATTCACTAATAAAAAATCGTATACTGGCTTTCGATTAACGCCGAATTCAATGACCTTGGATGACCTTGAACGCCAAAATAGGGGGTTTTATGGATTTTTTGGCGCTTTCGGCCTGGACAAGTCTATATCATTCACAAAGCGGCGCCACGGCACTGGCATTGGTGGCGTGGCGTAGTTGTTAACGCGTTTCGGCTGAAACGAAGTTACAGTACGCCGGGCCCGGTTAGTACTGCGATGGGTGACTGCATGCGGGCAGGAACTGTTATAGGCTTTCGCGCGTCCCGTGAGCATTAGCTCAAATTTCTTGTTGTATTCTTGCTTGCGCCTACATGTCACATCAGAAGACCGATCACGACCGTTTATGGCTCAAAACGAGTGTTTCCGCGTAAGATAGGGCCTTTTGGAGGTCTCGATGATACAAAATAATGTTTGGGGGTCAAAACTCCCCAAAAACGTGATTTTGGGGGCCTGAGTAGAAAAGGAAATAAAACCTTTTACATCTAACTGTCGAGTAAAATATGATTCTGCTGAAAACGACTAAGTTATAGACTTTTTAACATGACCGCCTACCGATTTTTCAGCATTAACTAGAAATTTGGGGCAAAGCCCAACGTGAGTCCGCCCGGCGCCCTAAATCCGGTTGGGGTAAAATATAAAGGGGTGAAATTCTCTCGGTAGCAAAGTCACGTAGCCCGCACTCAAATGCATTAGTATACGCAAAACGCGCACCGTCGACCTAGAGTAGGTAAACATTAGCCGCGTAATCTCTGGTGTTAGTGGACCAAAGTTCACCATAGTTTTTTTTAAATAAACGCAGTATTAATCGTACTTGATAACGTTTTTACCGCTTGTCGATAGCTCTATTCGTTCTAGAAATATTTGCAGTCAAACTCGAAAGTTGTCGTGAAACGTACTAAATTTTGGACGTTTTTGCCTTCCCAAATTTTAAGGGGGCGGTGACTTCAAAAGTTGCACCCGCGTTATCACCCGCATCTGGCAGCACGTCACGTGGCAAAGTTTAATAAAGCTACTCCCCCTGTCTCCGAAGTTCTCGCGGCTAATACGCTACATTTTAGGCCAATTTTTTATCAGTCTTTGAAAAAAATTGTAAAAGGGGCTCCGGTCCCCGATGAGTGGTGCGCTAGTAAGACTTAATCATTCTCTAGCGCCTGTAAAAATTTGGGGGCGCAGCACCACCTAGGGGCCGAAATATTGCCTTCCGAAAATTTTGTTTTGGGTGGGTAAACATTAGCGGGATAATCTCTGGTGTTAGTGGACTAAAGTTCACAAAATTTCTTTTATTCAACGCGGAATTAACTCTGTTTGATAAAGCCGTTTACCGCTTGTCGATATCTCTATTCATTTCAGAGATATTTGCGGTCAAACTCGAAAGTTGTCGTAAAACGTACTAAATTTTGCACGTTTTTGCCCTCCCAAATATTAAGCGGGCGGTGCTTCTTAAAAGTTGTACTCGTGTTATCATCCCCATCTAGCAGCACGTCAGGTGGCAAAGTTTCATGAAGCTACTCCCTTTGGCTTCAGAGTTCTCGCGGCTAATACGATACATTTTAAGCCAAGTTTTGACTCATCTTTGAAAAAAGTTGTAATGGGGGCCCTCGTCCCCGGTGGGGGTGCGCTAGTAAGACTTAATCATTCTCTAGCGCGTGTAAAAATTTGGGGACGCAGCACCCCCTAGGAACCGAAATATGGTCTTCCGAAAAATGCGCTTTCGGTGGGTACAATTTTACATCTAGATCTCCAAGGTTACTGGACCAAACGTTACCGGACTTGTTTCGCCTAACGCGGGAGGAATCGCTGTCGAACGAGTAACTCACCGATTTTGAATATCTTCATCCGTTCCGGAGATATTCGCCGCCAAACTTCGAAGTCGACCTAAATCGGGCCAAATTTTGCATGTTTTTGGCCCCTAAAAATTTTTTGGGGAGGCTCCCCCAAAATTTTGGACCAGGATTATAAAACTGAACGCAGCATCGAGCATCGTGCAAAATTTCGCGGCGATCGGCCCACGGAGCTCGGAGATTACGCGAGGGGAAAAAGAAATAAATGCCACCAAAACTTAAGTCCGCTCCGCAAGCTATCGCTTCCGGGCGGACTAAAAATGTTTAAGCTACAACACAAGTTCAATAACATTGTTGAAACAATACATGCAGTTAACTAATGATCAGATGCCAGAATTTTATCGTCACTGTGAATGTTCGAAGTGTCCACCGCCAACTCCAAGCTCCAACACAAGCTTTCAGTCACTTAATTTGATAAGACTTTCACAGCCTTGTCAATCGGTCCTTATGGCAGGTTGCCCCAGATAACCTGAAGCGCTTTCTTGAGTTCGGCGATGGTTTTTGGCTTTGTTTTAAGCTGCAGTGAGCCTCCAACATTGCACCATACAAGCGATAGTCGATTGTGTATATATTCCGCAAATTTGGAGGCCACTGGTCCTTTGTGGTGAAATCTGGATAGATGGCCCGCAGTCCTGCCGGAAGATGACGCCGGTGGGGAGCCGGCGATTGCTTTAAAAAACGATAATTTAGGGCGCGTTGCACCAACGTCGTTCAACTTTGAACTCGGGTCAAATTTGAATTTGATTCTAGTTCAGCCGTAAGTTGCGTTGCACCAAAGCGGTTCAAGCGTTGATCTCCGATCAATTCTGAACCGCCGTCTGACCACTGATCAAATTTTCATCTCGGTTCAAGTGATGAATGTCGGGATACTATTGCTGCAAAAATTGTGGTTACAGGTCTGTTCGAAGGAGCAGTAGTCCGAATTTTGCCCACAGTTTGAATTCCAAATGGTCTGGGCATAAATGCGTCACTAGGCCCCTACTATCTTAAGTCGGCAGGAGTCATAGGCCTTATCATAATACATAATGGTCATAATACAATTATATTAAATTACCTATAGCACGCGCAATGATGATTGTTGTGTAAACGTTTGTAATTAAAAGTTTATTACTAGTGGACCAAAGTTTAACATATATGCGATTATGCGTACAACGTGGTAGGACTGGTAGGTGTTCAACTTGATTACTTGCATTTCCGCTTGTTAGTATTTTGATCGTAGGTGGCTCAGTGGTTAGGGCGTTGGATACGAGACCGAAAGGTCCACGGGTCAGTGCCCAGCCAATGCACTACTAAGTAACAGCCTTAGGCAAGTTGTTCACACCTACGTGCATGTATAGGTGCAAGTGTCTAGTGGTTGCTGTCGACTCGTAACTTTCAGGTTGCGGTTCGATTCTCACTGCCGTCATTTGCAAGCAACCTTGAGCAAGTTGCTAACCTACTGTGTGCTCAGGCTAACTCAGCCTCCTACCCTTCGTGGGACGGAAAATGAGTAGTAGCTTACGGGCTACGGGGTGAAGGCCTAGTGTGGCTGATTGGGGCGGTGGTATGTCTGCTTGCTGCAAACCGTGGGTCCAATTGTTCGTTCGCGCGGGCAATGGACAGCCGCATAGTGCGCTGCGGTATCATTAGCTCATGCCAATCAGCTGCCACTTCCAAGATTGTAAAGCGCTTCTGGTCTTGAAGAAGCATGTAAGAAGCGCTATAACAAGTACGTGGACTTTACCTTTACCTTTACCTTTCCGCATATGTCGTGATCTAAGTCAAAATTTGTGTAAAATCACGCCGAATTTTGTATCGCTTAGTTCCCAACTTTTTTTCTGATGGGAGAGCTCGCGGAATATTGTAACAAAAATTACAAAATTGCACCAGTCTTAGAAATGAAAAATCCGTTAAGCTTTTCCATAAATTTGAAATGGGTCACTCCGAGCGAAAGTGCTAAATGAGATTATGAAAGGGGCAGAGAAAATTTGCGACTATTAGCCAATAACTCTAAATAGACTCATATGTTGAAACGTAACTTGATAAGTTGATAAATTCATCAAATTACAAGTTTACAACCTCTATATACATCTACATTGTTGTTGTTGACGTTTTGGCAACCGCTGCTGCCTTCGTCCGAACGACTGTCCACCAGGTGTCGCTGTGGCGGACAGTAAGTAATCATAGATGTGTGGAAGTTGGTAGGACCCCTCGTCTCGGTTCATCGACTTGTCTTGTTCTTTTCTAATGTGTATCGCTTCCTTAATCCACCGGTCCATTCTGTTGCTTTCTCTGTCGATCACCTTGGCGCGGTCCCAGTCTACGACGTGGTTGAGAAAGATAGCGTGGTCTGTGACTGCTGACTTGTTTTGCTCTCTTGCGGCGGATTTACTGGTGTTTCGAGTGTATGCCCTCATATCCCGTTGTGTAGGCCTAACTTCCTGTCGATGTTCCTGTAGCCGTACCCCAATTCGCCTCAATGATACAGGGTCACGACCTTGACCTTTTGGGGTCGTGCGACGTAATCGGTCACGTGATCATTCGACTCGTGGTGGGCGACTTTCTGTGGGTGGTTCATTGTGACCACGCGTCTATCTTGCACCGTTATGAAGATATGAACCCTCAAACGTTGGACGGACGCATGCACGCATGGACACTCGGGTGTTTTTATAGGCCTAGTCTAGCCAATGCTATGCATCTGTCGTAGCGTCTGTCGCATGCTTTGCGTCCGTTGCGTCCGCAGCGTGCGCTACGTTGCGCAGGCCTACGCGTTTGCGTTGCATCTGTTTACTTTCGTTTCTTCCGTTTAATTTCGTTTAGATGCTTCCGTGTTCCGTTCAGTTTTTGCACTATACGTGCGTAGCGTCCGTTGCCTGCGTTGCGTCCATCGCGTGCGTTGCGTTAGTTGAGTTCCGTTGCATTGCGTGCATTGCGATGAACAGTATTTTCATATTCATATTTTCGTATCGATGCAATTGTCTAAAATAAGACTTTTCATTTCCGGTGTGAAATAGGGGAAAGTGGGGGTGATTCGGAAGAATGTGGAATGAATTTGAAGAATGTGATGTTTCGGAAAATGGCGTGATTTGGAAGAATTCGGAGTGAATTAGGGGAAAGTGGAGTAGTTTAGAAGAATTCCGAGTGAATCTGGTAAGTTGGCAGAAACAGGCCACCAATATGAATAACAGACGACGACAACCATAGACCGGGGAACCGCGGGGGCAAGCAGGTCAATTGCTCCCTCACTTTTTCAAGTGGGGGTAAGCAACATTGTTTGCCCGCCCCCGCATAAATAAATTGTTGGTGCTGATGCTTTGCATTACATTAGGCCTATATTAAAGTTTAAAGTAAAAAATGCTTAGCATTTTAGTCACTTTACAGTGAGCTATGGGAAACACGGAAAACAGAGGAGATTAAGAGATAAAAGAACTAGTAAACAGTATACCGGTACTGGTGGCTTCCGCGCCTACGATTCGAACTTCTGTTTTGACATATGGCACGTTACAAACGCAGACTACTTACTTACGTACTTTCGGCGAATAAGCCAGGTCTACAATTTAAGCCAGACATTCAAGTAGTACTGTACAGGGTGGGCCAAAAAACCGGACCTGTTTGAGCGTTGATAACTCAGCGATGGTTAGTGGTAGAAAGACGTCTGATACGTCAAAAGTTTCAGCATGCTGTAAAGAATAAACGACAAATTTGCATAATGAAGCATTTAAATATTCTTTGCTTAATTTGCATAAATACTCGTCACCCCTGAAATTCTGCCAAATTTGACTGTAACACATGGATTTAACATGGATATTTGAGCTTTTATAACTTAATGACGTTTATTGATGAAAAAGCGCGTAATATGCCAAAAGTTTCGAAATTGTGTACAGAAGAAGTGTACAACTTGCATGTCTGAGCATTTAAATATTCTTTGTCTGATTTACACAAATCTGCCCCACCCGTAAAATCATGCTAAATTGGCAGTAACGCATGAATTTAAGTTGATTTTCATTCAGCATACAGTGAAATACCGACAATCATTAACACATACGTTTAGATAAGATGAAATTCGACATAGGCAGTTGCCCAGCTTTTGCATTCATGACCGTCATCAGCAGTAGAGGAAGCGGCCACACAACAATTCTGGCCACAGCCCAGCTCTAGCTACTTATTTACTTACCTATTTTTAGGCATCCATGTTGCAGAGTTTCATATTCTATGCGCGCGCCATACGGACTAAATATTCGTTGGAAGATCGCC
>Ga0209367_1011333_pt1 | contig 11835 bp, 9 predicted proteins | sample WorMetLIZISLAND2_FD_187412 | JGI IMG/M metagenome (GOLD analysis project Ga0209367, IMG submission 187412) | Marine gutless worms symbiont microbial communities from Max Planck institute for Marine Microbiology, Germany - Olavius geniculatus... ... | reverse complement strand
ACAGCCCCTGGACCCCGCTGGAGGCTCCGCCCCCAGACCCCCCTTATAGGCTCGCGCTCCGCGCGCTCGCCATGCCCCCTCTTGATTGCGGCCCGCCAGCTGGTGGAAAATTGACTAAGTGGCCCGCGGTGTCAAAAAGGTTGGACAGCACTGGTCTAAATAGAAAAAAAATTCGGGCTGAAAACTCCCATTTTTGGAAAAATTTAAAAACAAAATTAGAATTTTGAGCACCCGTAATCTTCTCTGTTGGAAATTTGTACCGTCTGTCGGAATACTGTAGGAAATTTGCGATGTTTGTCCGAAAATTGCGATTTTAGTTCACTTTTGCGTTTCAAGCGTGTTATTTTTTTTCATGATTTCTCAAGTGTTTTTAGTGTTGCAAACTTGTAATGTTAACGTGTTTTTTTCGGGGCTGACCGTTAAGCTGTAAGCTTAAAGGTCAACCTTTTGTCGTGGTTGTCGTCCGTCTGTTCGTTTGTCCGTCACGGATGCATTGCATTGTGGCTAAACGGTGCGAGATAGGGCCTAGGTTACTATTAATCACTGATAGGAAGTGGCATACACCCTTTCAGATAAAATGAAAATTATCGACCTTGGATGACCTTCAAGGTCAGTGACAACTAGTACGGTCGGCCCCACCCTAGCAATAACTGGACTTGTTGTCTCATCCTATCACAGTGCGTTTAACGTTAACCCACGCAGTGTTTTAGTTTCACTCTACATTACTGCTTCAGTTTAGCCTATCTGTGCCAATTTGGTGATTATTGAACGATTGATGATTGATTGATTTCGAGTTCAGATCGGGACTGGAACAGGACCTACGGCCTCGGGTGCATTGGCTCAGCAGCAGGCATCTCGTAAAGTGACCAGGATGTGTATAACGATAGCGTCGACGTTTACCGTCGCTTGGGTGTAATTGTCAACACAATTACAATTTAATCCTATTTTGCGTAATCTCTAAACCTAACCTTCAAAATAACTTTAACCCCAACGCTAGCCCCAACTGCTGACCCTGACGTACGTTAACCGTTCACGATATTTCTAACCTTAACTCTAACCGAGGCATTGGATTAGGCGCAATATGGAAGGACGTGTACCGTCGCCTGGGTGCCGTACCAAGCAACCCAGCTTGTCTGGTCGTATGGCAATCGCTACGTCGTCGGTCTCATCATTGATTACGTGGAAACTATGACCTACGTCAACTCCTGCATCAACCCTATCATCTACGCGCTCATGTGGAGACCTTTTCGCCAATCTCTCATCCAGGTGATCGGGATTTCTCCACTAGTGGCAACGAAGCCGGGGAGCAAGGGGGATGATGGGGAGGGGTTGCCCACCCAAAATTTTTGGCTGTCAGAAAATGGTCGGAAAATCTTCGTTCTGTCGAAAAATTGTCGCCCACAAGTGCAAAATTTGGGATTGTAAACCCCCATTTTGGAAAAAATAAGTGGCAAAACTTTGAGCTCCTATAATCGTAAATTTGCAACTTGGAATTCTGTCGGAAATTCGCACTGTCTGTCGAAAAATTGCAACTTTTTGTCCCGCTTACTTACTTCTTTTAACTCGCGATGCCGCTGTTCTTCTTCACCTCCGACGGCGAATAGCGACCGCGAAAATTAAAGTAGAGAATGTAAACACTGAAAAATGGAGTCTAATTGAAAGACAGTTCATTTAGTTGATGCAGCACAGAGCCGATAGGCCTACTGATAATCATGATGTAGGTTCCTGTTGTACACGGGGACGCATAAAAAATGGAACGCATACAGATTAGGCCTACACGGTGTGTATAGCGTTAGGTTTAGGTAGGTCGGGTATAATCGGACAGTTTCGCTAACGGTTAGCCTGGATCATTGCAGCAGTCGAGATGCTGCCGACCTTTGGAAAGTTCGAATTAACTAATTCCGTTCGACTTGTACCGCGAGCTGTAACAGTGTCTCCACATATACTTACTTACTTATTTACCAGAAACTGTGTATTATGTCAGATGGCGGACAGCATGCGACGCAGGTGCTGCGAGAACACAGCAGCAGGTCATGGGATCAGCGCTGCCAGCAGTGCAGCCGGCGCGACGTCAACTCAACAAGTCCCGAGTCGCTCACCAGCCAAAACAACGGGAATCTGAATAGCCCAACATAGCGGCGTCCTGAGTTGGAGCAGCAAGTTGCAATTTTCCGACAGAAGAGATTATGGGTGCCCAAAATTCAACTTTCCCCTAGATTTTTCCAAATGTTTTAGCCCCAAAGTTCGCATATTTGGACGAAAATTTTCGGACAGCACAAATTTGAAGGAGGGCAGTGACCCTTGCCGCGACGCCATAGGCCTACACGCATGAGGTCATGACTGCGCCGACATTTGATGGTCTGTTCAAGAAGTGAATGACAACAAGTAGATTCATTAGCACAATGTGCACGAATTTGGGAATTTCCGCAACCAGTCACCCAGGATAGGCCTATAGATCTACAGTGTAGTTTATAATATACACGCAGCACTTGAAATGTCTTTTAAATAAGCCATCTAGTGATGTCAAGATGCCCAGTCGCCGCTACTGGCATGCTTTAAGTACGAGATACCGCACTGACGGAGTGGGTAACAGCGCACACAGTACGAGCTTATACCACCCCAGGCAGTGCAGCTGGTACTCAAACCTCGCTTAGATCGCACGGATTACACCGTGGCCTAGTTTGCATTATGACGCACGCGACTGCAGCCAAAAGTTGCGAAAAAGGACCAGTGCGAGCTGTTTTAACACGCGTTCGTTAACTTTGATAATATTATCACTTATAAACGAATATAGACTGACTGACATTTCGATATGGACAGGTCGTTTATCAGAACGTTGATGTGCAGTGCTGCATATTTTCGACATGTTGTGGAGCTTTTGTTGTAGGCCTAGTTTCGTTGCACTCCAGTAGCATGCTGGAGCATGTAGCCTACCGTAAATGCACAACAAACCAAATTTGCGCTTTATTGTTGTCACCTGTATGTTTGCATCTGGCTATGTGTGTTCACTGTGCAACTGCACATCGCCGCTGATATTAACATTTGCACAAATATATTGGCGCACGTATGTATCGCTATGCCAGTATAGGCAGCCAGTGGCGTATTCGAGACCAGACTCCATATACACCGTGGGCCATAAAAAACGTGTTACTTTACTTTTGTCCATATCTTCGCCAATTATTGACCGATTTTCAAAATTCTTTCACTAGCACACTTTGCAGACAATTTGCAAATAATGTGATTATTATAAATCCCACCACAAGGTAAATGCGTTTCTCCACTACATTGTGGAATATAAATGTAAGCAAAAACTAACGATAATAACAAAAACTTAGGTAAATGAAAAAAACGTTTCAGACCAACATTGCGATGAATAATTCGTATGACACAAAACTGTGTTACACCCACACAGTCTAGTGTCATATAGACCATTCACTGCAATGTTGGTCTGAAGTGTTTTTTTTTCAATTTTACCAAAATGTTCGTTTGTTATTATCATTATGTATGCATATTTCGTTAATATTTCACAAGGTAGTGTAGACACGCATTTACAATGTAGTGTGATCTATAATAATCACATTATCGCAAATTGTCTGCAGAGTGTGGCAGTGAAAGAATTTTGAAAATCAGTCAATAATTGGCGAAGATATGGACAAAAGTAAAGTGGCGCATTTTTGGTCCACCCTGTAGATGCACTGTCCGCTCTTGGCGCCCAGTTTTTGTCCTCTTCCAACGGCGACGTGGGCTGAACAAGTAGGCAGTGCATTTTTTTCCGACACACACTAAAAATTTCCGTCAAAATTCTGACAGATGGCTGCAATTTTCCAACAGAGGAGACTATGGGTGCTCATAATTCGAATTTTGTCCACAAATTTGCCAGAATGGGGGAGGGTTCGGTTTGGAGCCCCAATTTTTCATTTCTGACAAAATTTTTCGACAAAATTTTCCGAGAGCCTTAGATTTATGGGCTCCCTGGACCCCCATAACGACGCCACTGGAAAATGCAGGAGCATAAAAATGACGGACCAAATTGCAGGGCTGGAAATCGCAAGACCATTGTAAACGTATCATCGGCTGTAAGCTTTGAGCTTTAACAATGCAAAATTCAGAAGCATTTCCACTACAAAAATTATCCTGATTCTAGAAGATTCTTAGAAGTAACTGGTTTGGTTTATTTAGTTGAACTGCGAACGTTCTGAAGCAACATTTTAAAACGCCAAATGCAAAAATGTAGCAACAGACCACTACAATGTAGTATCACGCATAAACAAAGAAGCAACTACTTAAAAATCGACAAATACTGATCCAGGAAATCTTTAGTACATTGCAAACAGACAACAAATCAATGAAAAACTAACAAAACGATATAAACAGTGATAACTAGACTAAAACGTTTGTTATAATTGGGAAGTACACATTTCACACAATAAATCTAAAAAAAATTACAATTTTGATGCATGTATTACCAGAACAACTAAAACCCTCACTCAAGGCTAAGTACTCTCTGCAGGTATCATGAAGACAAAAAACGCATGTGACCTTGACCTTTGACCAATTTTGTTTATATGCAACAGGCTTCTACAGGTTGTTGTAGTACATGTTCGTGCAAACTTTTATCAAGCTAAGTGAAGCAGTTCATGATTTATTGTGTGAAAAAGAAAAATGACGCTGAAAACAATATGGCCGTTGCTACTGCGGACAGTAAAAAATACACTACACACCACTGTAAAATTATAAATATTTAACAGTTGCTGATTACACCACAAAACAAAGTAAAACAGATAATATAGTATACAATGTCATTTTTACACTCAAAATTAATTGGTATAATACAATGTGATCAGACATTCAACACGCAAACTTGACATGAATTTTTGCTCACTAACAATACTGCATTTTATTCTAACACCAATGCTTCAGATGTTCATTACCAAATGAGAGTTGTCGCCGCCAATGAAAGGGCCTCATGTTTCTTAGTCTACCAGGGCCTCCAAAATCTTAATCCGGCATTTCCTCGACTATACCACTGAGATTAGGTATGAAGCAAAAACACTACCACCACAGCAATCAACATAGTGGATGACAATGAAAAAACAATGCTAACATGTGAGGAAAAATTGGGAAGCAACTGAAAGACAATTGTGTATGAGTGGCCTAATGCATACCTGCTCTAATTATCTGTATAACTGCCTGTTAAATGCAATGCCCAGCTTATTCACAATACTATACATTTAACATGATAATTAACAAATAAATTTCCAAAAAAAATCTCTTCTTGTTTAAACTGCTTTAAAAGACTTTCAAAAAAGTACAATGTCAAGTTGAGATAAAGATTTGATTAACTCTGTGATCAAAGTAATCAAAACGAATTCTAATAATTAGGTACAAATAACACTTAATTAATCAAACTCAGTTTCAATAAACAGTAACAATAAATAACATTCAGAATTTGAGCTATAGAAAATCAAATAAAGCACGATACAAGCAGACAGAAGCAGTATATAGGATACCATAAAAATCTGAATACAAGCCACGTCCCACATAAATGTCGGGTCCTAGATAGAGGCCAGGAGTCAAGGTATTGACTGTATTAATAGAAGCTGGCTCCCAGATACAAGCCAGGTCCTCTATAAGCCTATAGGCTGGGCAGGAAAATACATATCTGGCTGACTATGAAAATACATCGAACAACAAATGGATCTACGTGAAATATCTCTTGCTTGGATACGAGTTAGCTACCCCAAAAATCAACGTTATTTTCTATACTGCAGTTCTCTGGGCTGTCACAGGCAGACAGACAAATGGACAGAATTGCTGTATGCTAAAACATCAGCAGCAAACATTAACAACTTCAACACATTTTGACAAAGGCCAGGTGACAAAATGATGCAAGATCTAGGATACAGGCAGGGGTCAAAGCAACTTCGAATGAAGGCTTTTATTCAAAATTTTATGGCATCACCAACATGAGCATACAGCAGGTCATCAGCAAATGCACAATTCAATTAGAACAACAGCTAATTATAACCAGTAGCACACAATGTGGCACAGGCAAATAAGTTTTATCTGTCACAGTTTCACAGCCAACATAGTGTGGGACAGATTATAAAATCACTAACATCTGTCTGTCTGTCGCTATCCTCACCACCACAATCTTTTACTTATTTTGATTAAATTTTGAACAGAAATTTCGATTCCAGAAACCAATGAATTTGTTAAAGGATTAAAATCTGACAACTGCACATCTCCAGAAATCTAACTACGGATATAAGTCACAGAATTAAACATTAAAAAATATAGCAAAATTAAAAAGTATTATTTCCCCTTTCATATTTTCTCCCACCATAAATAAACTGATTATAATCAGTTTATTTATGGTGACTTATTTAAACTTATTTAGAATAAAATAATTATTTTTTTTAATTCTAAAAATATCCCAACGTCCTCCTTCTTTCAACCTTTCAATCACGTTTATAACTTCTCCAAAACTTGGAGATTATCAAGAAAGATGACAAGCTGTGCTAGCAAGCGCTACACTCAGTGTTTGAGACACCTGGGCAGATAGCCAAATCTGGTGGATTTTTGCCATAAACCCAACCAAAAACCCACCCAAACTTTACTCAATTTTAGTTTCTTGTTCCACTATTAATGAAATATTTTACAGTGGCGAACCTACAAATCTGCAAATACTGGTATAACAAAAACTCATATGGATCAACCAACAGAAAAGCTGTTGAAACCCCAAACCCATCAAGACATGCCTTTTTACAAAGCAGGTTTAACTCAAAATGACACAAACCCCAATAAAACCCAAAAATCCACCCGGGTTGGGGTTTTTAAACCCTGTTTCTTGCAAGGTCCTTGCTACATTCCTGCTTCCAAGTCGTTGGGTCGGTCAGTTTCAAGGCCTGATTGGTCGAGCTCTGACGCCCACGGCCGAGCCACTGCCTTCTGCAGATGTAACACTAGCTTGTCTTTCTCCACCTGCCATTCAGTAACCACAGCATTTCAGCATCATTCATCACATCTGACACTCAAAATGTCCATCTCTTACCAACAATTGAGCTTACAGCACACATTAATCATCCGACTTTTATACTCAGCCGCACATTTCAGACATCGTGGATCTCTATGATTACTTTATTAAAAATTTCCCAGAGCGTAGGCCAGAGAAACAATATTCTGAAAATCGGTCAGTAACTGGCAAAAAAAACTTTTAATTTTATGCATCTGCAATGCACCTGCTACAACAGCACCAGATCTCTGATACAAGGCATCAGAACGAAAGCACTTGTTTTAATACCCAGTGGGTCTTGTGACATGGTTGTGTAATGGTAGGACATTGGACTTACACAAGGTCATTGGTTTGACTCCCAGCTGGGTCACCATCAAGTGGTTACTATTTTATACTTAAAAGGGTGACTAATCAAAGGAGCATCTAATGTACTCACATATCATCCCTTGTATGCAAGAAGTGCACAAGTACAAAAAAGTACAAGTTGAGCAAATCAAAACTTAAAGTTTACGCCTTGATTCTAATTTTTTACAGCCTCGCCACGTAAAATGTTGATACAGTATGAAAGTATGCTGTATTGTAAATAACATGGAAATAAAGTCAGTCTTGCTGGAAGGCATGTGACTTATTGAGCTTGCGGCCATAAATCGACATTTCAAAAAAAAAGGTTCACTTGTGCACTTCTTGCAGAACTAAATAAGCCATTTCACAATTGTGCAGCTGGTCACATTATTGTGTTATAACAGAATTGCTGGTTAAAAATATCAGCATTAAGCACTTCTGCTGTGAAATTACCAGGTACATTGTAAACTAAGCTATTCTTATCTATGATTGCTTGTTCTCAACTATGAATAAGGCCTAAATCAAACAAACAGGATCGTTGATACAGTTCTTTTAACATTTTGCAAACGTTTAAAAAATTTCTTTTTATAGTAAATGCATTTTTACATTGTTTTTATTTCTCCAATGTTTTTACGCGCTAAAGCAGCTACTGCTTTCAGCGCGTCTTAGCCATCACAATTCTGTCTGTCTGTCTGTCCATCCGTCTGTCTGTCCATCACACGAGTGGATCAGTCAAGAATGGTGCAAGCCAGGATCACCAAATCTTCACTGTTGGCTGCCTGGAAGACTCTAGTTTCAAAAACCGTAAAGCTTTTCCATAAACTCAAAAGGGGTCACCCCGAACGAGGGCGCTATATGAGACGGGGGTGGGCAAAATTTGCGATTTTTGGCCAATAAGTCGCTGTATCTCAATAATGATGCGAGATAGGGCCTAGGTTACTATTAATCACTAATAGGAAGTCATACACTGGCTCTCGATTGGCGCCGAATTCAATGACCTTGGACGACCTTGAACGCCAAAACAGGGTGTTTTATGGATTTCTTGGCGATTTCGGGATGTGACACAAGTCTATATCATTCACAAGGTGATGCCACGGAACTATCTTTCTGCGATCCAGATAGAAAATTTGGTATTTGTATTTTAACTTAGCATGAACACCCCAATTTTCAGCTAAACTACTGAACTGGAACTGCTATAGGCTTTCGCGCATCTCGTGAGCGTTAGCTCAAATTTCTTGTTTTTATTCAGAAACGTGAAAAAATCAGTGTGAAAATAACAGTAATTAAAACATTTATTACAAAAAAACAACTACAAGCAAACGCCGTTAGTACAAAAACCCCAATTTATTTCAAAGGCCTAGGCTGAATACAAAACATAAATACACTGTTTACACAAAGTAAAAATGAGCAAAATACTCTAAACAGCAAAAGGGCTTACAACTTCTACGGCCTACTTTGGTGCTAAAACTTTTAACAGGTTTAGCAGCTACCGGTTACAATCAGCCACAATAATGATAATTGTTGCAGGAACAGTCAGAAAATCAGCAATCAGTAATTACTGTACGATGAATTGTTCAGTGCTGTGAGAAAAAAATAAACAACAGCAAAATATAAACCTGCCGGCATCAACTAGTGTTTCGGGCAGTCTAATTAGCAAAAAATGCACTGAAAAAATATAAAACTTCAGAACCGATTGTGTAGGGTTTTACTGCAAGCTAGTAAGTAAGTCTGTATGTGCAATTTTTGCAGAATCTTAGCTGATCCGTCTAAAGACAAAAAATGCACAATTTTACATGCACAAGTTTATATGTGTACTTCTTGCAAAAAACACATGCATAACGTTGTCGGGAAATGACATGCAAAATGGTCGCAAATGTAGATATGAACTTCTTGCAGAAACTAAAAGTCCTAACTTGAAGTTGTGCAAAATTTCAAATGGCAATAACATCATTAGGGTGCATCATTCGACATGTGCACTTTTTGCAATAGATGCAGCTCCACAAGCTGAACACGTTAATATCAAAAACTCATTATCAAGCACAAGTCGACTAATGCACTTCTTGCATACAAGGGACGATATATAGACATATGAACCATCTTGATATGTAACCAACACCAAGGTAAACTCATCCTTCCATCTCTCTGGGGCAGGTAAATCGAGTACTGGCCTGTCTGGCTGTGTCTGGTGGCAGGTAACACTGTGTGATGTCAGATGACAGGTATGTCATAATACGGGACACACATCTGCAGTTCTGAGATGTGTTTCCTATACGGAGCTATACACAACCTTTAAAACCTATTTATATTACAAGCTGGGGTTCTAGGTCACATGTCCTAACAAAAGCCTGAGACTTGTGTTAGACGTTTTACAGCAAGTACATCAACTTACAGCAAAGCGGCATCCTTCCTTTACAACATCGTCAGGTAATCGCTTGACAGCATAGTGGTAATTCTCCGACTTCTTAACACCGGACTGCTTAGTTGTCAAGTCTTCTACTTTAACCTCCAGCGACCTAAGAACATAATATGTCAGCATCAGCATGACAATACATATAATACAGAAAATAATAATAATAGTCAAGTGTGTGGTGCAATCTGTGTTTCCAATACAAGCCTGGAAGGGCGCTGAAAATGCAAGTACAAAAAAACAAGACATTTTGCACTAACGGAAAATGCCACCACGGAAAACATTAGTACATACCTGTAAATATTTTGTGGAAATTAAAATGAAACTCTCACTGACTGTCAAACGAGATAATAGAACATGTGCAACAAAATCTGCACGTCCAATTTTAATACTGCTAGACTGTAGATATTGCAGATGGATAGGAAAATAAGGTAATTACCGGGTGCCAAACTGAACATCGACGACTGCATTCTTAGCCTTGTTTGACGCAAACTTCTTCACAAGACCAGGAAGAACAATGCACACACGAACTAGATCTGCACCCTCGTCTTCAGCTGTCACTACAATGATAATCACCACAGTTTATATAAACGTTTATAAATGTTTTATTTTTTAATAAAAAGATTTGTGCTGTCAAAGCGATATTTTTTTAAATGCATTAACACATTGCGTTAATTTTTTTAATGCATAATTAATGCGATATTAACGCACCCAGGCCCGTTGAGAAAGAAAGTAAGGGTCTAAGTTACCCCGGGTTCCATGACATTGGGGGCCCTGCCTGTAGAATATAGAAATTTAGAAACATATTTCAAAATGTATATCAACAATAACTGACATCATAGCTAGCATAGAAATCTATTAGCCTGTCATCAGAATAATTATTTATTTACAGTATTGATAGAACGGCAACTATAGTTTAGTTACTTGAATTCATTCGATTGTCAAATAACATCAGTTTAATGGAATATTGGAACTTTTGCTTCATAGAATTTAGTACATTAAAATAAATTTACGTATATGCATTAATTTTTTAACGAGCATTATTTTTTATGTGCATTAATTTATTAATGCATTACTTAATGCATTAATTTGACAATTCTGAAAAAGATACACTATTAACTTTGTTTTTCCAACATTTTTTTATTTTTAAAAGCGTTGAAAAGTCAGTGTGAAAATAATGGTAATCGAAAAAAACTATGATACACAAGCACATGACAGTATGAAAGATCATGACATATTCTGGTGAATTGCACTGTATAGTGTATACAAAACCAGCACCATGACAGGCTGTAGCCCTTGGGGCGGTCGCCGTCCGTGTCTGTGCTGTATGGTAAATAAGTGATGGTAGATGCAGTAGGTCTATATTAGGCCTCCACTGGTAGTTAAGTCAAATTATGGCTTTTACGCTTTTTTGCCGTTTCACGCCCTTGCTGATTCACTCTGTGTACCTGGCTAGTTTGCTTCCTGGCTTGTTCGCCCCTCGGCTTGTTTGACCCCTGGCTGGTGCGCACAGACACGTAGTGCCTTAGCCGACACCTACAAACACTATTCGGTGGTTGTACATACCGGCTAAAGCTATTCAAGACCGGACTGATATTAGAATTTGTGTCAGTTCGGAATGGAGTGATAATAAAATTTAGTTCAGTCCGGGCCGGACGGATAATAGCAGCTACAGCCGATTATGTACTCAAAATAATGCTTCAACACACAACACAATTGAAACATACAAAATAAAAAAAAACCAGGGCTAAGGCAATCAGACAATACATTCTGATACTCATAAAAATAGGAAATAATAAGGGGACAAGAGCACTTGGAATTGGCATATCCATGTAGCACTACAAAACATAAACATTAAACATCAATTCAAAAGCTTTAATTACTTAACAGGGTTATTGACAGGGTTATTAAATGGTGTGATGAATGGTTACTACCCTTAAACGTTGATAAATGTAAAGGTATGACGTTGAAGTCAAACATTACTAAAGACACATCGTATAGAGTTAATATTAAAGAAAGTACACATAATATACAAAAGGTCGATTGCATCAAAGATATTGGTATACTGATT
>Ga0209367_1011332_pt1 | contig 11838 bp, 9 predicted proteins | sample WorMetLIZISLAND2_FD_187412 | JGI IMG/M metagenome (GOLD analysis project Ga0209367, IMG submission 187412) | Marine gutless worms symbiont microbial communities from Max Planck institute for Marine Microbiology, Germany - Olavius geniculatus... ... | reverse complement strand
CCCTTACACTGTATATAAACTGAACAGTTTTTTACATAAATATTTGCAGTTTTATTGCCGTTGGAAGTAATCTGGATTAGTTAATTATAGCAATGTTAGAAAATGTAGATATTTTTTGTTGCTAGATAATGACGATTTTTCGTATAATACTTAACGTATGATTTTTGCGAGGGTGCACATGTGCGCGTTTGAATAATTGCGCACTGCCCATACCAAAATAAACCGATCTTGAAAACACCCCATCTGATTTATTCATTCATTCATTCATTTCTTTATTACAGCAAATGTCAAAACGCATTCGTTGTTACAAATAATATAGACATATTGCGATTATGTTAACAAGTAGGTAAGGATCATATCATTACGTCAAGCATACATAAAACGCTTTTCACAAAAAAGGTATGTTGTTATTTAGTATGTCACTGATTTAAAACAAATTTTGCAGATATCTTTTACACATACCGAGTTATAGTGCAAAGATTTTCGATATATCTCTTACGTAAGCCGAGTTCTAACCCATTATGTCCCAAATTTTGTTGCCATGGCAACGAGGGTCGCTCGGGGGAAAAATTTGGTTGGCAGCATTCGATGGCCCATTCCCGAGAACCCCACTATAGACGCAAAAATCTTGCAGATATTTTTTACATAGACCGAGTTATACTGAATTTTGTCCCAAAATTCGTTGCCATGGCAACAGGGGTCGCCAGGAGAGAAATTTAAATGACAACATCAGATAGCCCGGCCCCGAAAATATGGGGGTAGGTGCAAACAGCGCGCAATTATCTTTTAAGGGGGTAGAGTTATCGCCCATTTTGTCCCAAATTTCGTTGCCATGGCAACGGGGGTCGATCAGGGTAAATATAAATGACACCGTTAAATTGGCTGACTCCGAAAACCGTTCTCTAGAACCAAAAATTACGAGCCGGAGTTATGACAGTTTAAAGCATCGTCTAATTTTCCCCATAGGCGCCATTGTAATTTTTTTTATATTTTTGTGAAAAAGTAGACGAAATGTTGAATTTAGATTTTGTAGCCCCCAAAAACACTTTCTTGCGCGAAACCGCGTCATATGAGCCATCGTGCGTTAAAATCAGTTCAGTCGTTTTTCCTGTAGAGGACCGCGAGAAATAAAGAAAAGGAAAGGCACAAAAAGTCACGCAAGCGTTATATTTCACCTATTCGTGGGGAAGCCCCCCGTAAACGGATTTTTACCAAATTTTGCACATCAGGAGATATGCTAAACATAATCATCTGTGCAAATTTTGGTGTGGAAATATTAAGGGGTTTGGAAAATACGAGAGGTCAAATTTTGGAGTTTGCCATTGAAATGGCTGGTCACCCCTACAACAATGCTACGCTACCGCGCAGCCTGTGATGAACATGTTTATTCACTGTGGTTAAGTTTTTGTTAAACTTATGAATTTGCATATTTTTGGATCTCGTTGTATTTGATGTGGACAGTAGTGGCAGTGCTCATTTGAATAAAACATAAAACCCACAAAAACCCTAAATTTTATCAAGTGGGATCTTTGTAATGAAACCCAATGTGTTTAACCCACGAAAACCCAGAACATAGGCCTAATAAAACCCGCTGGGTTTCGCTTATAAAACAGTTCTATATTTTGAGCACATGCTCAATGATGTGATGTGACACATGTGATTTTTTAAGAGACAATAACTGCCAGTCGTGTTGTCGCTATTAAGTTAATCTTTACTTATTTGTTGGGTGACGGCTTAGTCTGACACTTCGTATTTCCCAAGGTAATGTAGCAACAGTATTTAGGTGAGGTGAGCAAAACTATAATCTTTTACATCAATTTTTTTTTAAATTTTGCTTGCCAAAAATTGTTAAAATCAACCAGTGTTTCACGGAGTTATTTATAGTTATCCAAAGGATAACGCTGACAGTTTTTTCCTGAGACACGGAGTGATTCGTGGTTTCTTTCAGTCCCCCTTCTTTTGTGAACGGCTACGATAGTGTGCTGGCTGCTGTCAGGTTATCTGGTCTACTACACGCTGGACTCAAGACGTCGTCACACCGACTGGGTGATTGAAGCCGTTGACACACGCACCACTCGCCAACACAATGACCATCAGAATGAGCGTCGTCAGTCGGCGGTCATCACTGATCTGCTCCCGCACTCTACTTACTACTTCAAGCTGGCCGCTCACAACACTGCAGGCTACGGACCGCTGTCACCTACAGTCATCTTCCACACTGCTCAACGTTAGTATGCTTTTCATACTTCTCTGTTGTTGGTAATGGCGTAACAGTTTGGACCTTCGACTTACGATCATAAGGTAGTGAGTTCCACTTCCGGTCGGGTCGTTATCAAGTGGTTACTAGTTGGACGTGTGCGGACAGATAAACCGTCTGTATATAACTAGCCACCAAGGTCCACTCGAAAACGAAAGATCGATCACCGCTTTCCTCGCCAGTGAAAATACCAGCGCAAAATGTGAGTGAGTGAGTGAGTGAGTAGTGTTAAACGTTCCACTAGACACATTATCTGTCATTTCGGAGAGTGAGTCCATGTCAGTTTTCCTCCAGATAACATCTCACTTTCCTTCCAATTACCCTCCAAAAATTAGATTGACGCATCTGATTGGCGCTTAGCGTTGGCTGGCTGGTTGTTTGCGGCCGTCTTAATCTTATAGGCATCATTACATGTCTTATCTGTCCGTCTGTTTGTCTGTCTTTCTGTTTATTTTGTATAGAGGCTTAATGCTAACTCGAAAAAGTAAACAGAAGCAAAATTGGTTTCTGCCTTTTTTACATTGCTGACTGTAAAGTGACTGCTGTACCATGGACATTTTTACTTCAAATTTTATCGTATGCTGTTAGCTTTAAGCTTCTATACAAAATAAACAGAAAGACAGACAAACAGACGGACAGATAAGACATGTAATGATGCCTATAAGATTAACCATCTACCATCTAGTATTTTCACTGGCGAGGAAGGCGGTGATCGATCTTTCGCCTTCAAGTACTTACAGTGCTGCGTTGTGTTTCTGTATAGTCGACGGAACTGGCGGAGGTATGATTCAAACACCCGACGACCATCAGTTCCAACGTTCTTCTCACCGTGCGCGCAATTCTGGTCTGTTTGGTATACATCCGTCGAACGTGACAGACAGACAAACGACAGACTGCGCTACGGACAAATGGGTAGCTATAGGCGAAATTGCTTGCGCTAGACTACTAAAACAGCATAAACAAGACACCTGAGATAATGCTTACGAAGCGCGCGATGCAGATTGTCTCCGTCTATTTCGATCAAAATTCACTCTGTTAATGTGCGTCACAGCATGAAGTCGCGGTCAACTCAATAAAACACTATATTTTTGGACTTCAACGTCGTTTGATGTTAACGATGTTGCAGGTACTTGCGGAAACGTTGTTAGCAGTGCTTGTTGTGACGACGTAACTTTATCTGTCTGCAACCACTTTCTTGCTAGATTAGTCGACAGTAGCAAAAATCGTGCGTTTTGAAGGGGTACACCAATCTTATGCTTTCGTGCGGAGGACTCCGTGCATCTAAACCATCGACACTTTCAGGGGAATACTTTCACCCGGTGTCACAAAATTAAAAACTAAACTAAAACTAAAACTAAAGACCCTACACTATCATACGGTAAAACTTAGCTTGTCTCTATCTAACCCATGCTTGAATAGGTAGTGAGTTGTGACAGAGAGACGGACGGACAGACAGAATTGTGATACTTAATACGTGCTAGTACACATTGCTTCGCGCGTAAAAATCAGCATGATGCAATGATTTTGATCACTGCAGTACTGTACTACAGATTCCGCGTATTAGAATGTCAACTTACGAAAGACGTGCTTTTGGACAAACCGCGGTCCATCTAAGCCTACTCGAAAATTTCTTCAAAAATTCAAACCTTTAGACGCCATTTAGAAACGCTTTTACTTATCGTTCTACTAGCACATCGAGCGCGTTCGACGTTATTACAGTTCAGCTCGCGACATAAATTACTTACTTATCAGAACTGACTGACTTCTGTCTGTTGGCTGACTGCAGGGGGCGCCAGCATGGGTCGTGAGATGCCAGTGTCAGTGAATGTGGAAGGACGTCTGTCAGTGCAGCGAGTGATGATGCTGGCTGCTGCTGGCGGCACACTGTTTCTAATCGCTATCGTTGTCATGGTGACGGCGCTAGTCATCTGTCGTCGTCATCACCGACGTAACGCACACAGGTTGGTTAATTACTGTCCGCGATAGCGACGAAGGTATTGTTTTTAGCGTCGTCGCTGTCTTTTTGGCTTTTTGTTTTTGTTTAACACGAATCACCGCACTTAGCTTGAAAAAATTTTGCGTGAACATTTACCTCGACTCCCGCAAGAATCCTACTGAATTTCAAGGTCAAAGGTCAAAGGTCAAATTTTCAGACACTTTAAAATTGCGAGATAAGACCATGCTGTTACTAGCTGCTGCTAGGCAAGACCATCTAGGCTGATACTGATAGCTCATGGGCCGCCAACGCTGACGTCATTGCTATAAAGATCGCAGCATGCCTCGGCGGCTACCGCGGACAGCTTTAGTTTTGCTGTACCCAGTGGCGTCATGACAGAGGCAATTATTCCCTCTCTTCCACCTAAATTTTAGTCTGTTAGAAAATTTGTTTTTGTTGCTAATTTTTCGTCGAAAAATACAAAATCTGGGATGACAAGTCTGGTGGGTTGGATCGGGTTGGGTCGAGTCACGGGTCAAAAATTCTGACCCGGTTCCATATTTAGCTTACGTCTTTACACGGGTTTTTAGTCGACCGTACTAACACGGTCACGCTTATGGTACGACGTGTGTAGACGTCGAAAGCCATCGCGGGGCCCCACGACAACATTCTCGTGGGGGCCGTCTGGGGAGAAAATGTTTGAATGTAGCTTTTAATATGGCGCATTCTGGTGTACAGTACTTTATATTTTGGGGCGACGGCGGGGCCTCCGAACGTCGCAGGGCCTGGGGTAACTTATCATTTTACTCCCTCTCTCTCGCTGGGCCTGAACGTGTCCGTCGTCGTCTGTAACGCTTTGCATTATACTAAACGGTACGTCGCGTTGGTTTCTTTTATAACTCAGTCGAATGACAATATATTTCCACGAATTTTTTAGCAGTCGTAGGTGTAGGGATAGTAATTAGTTTAACAAAATTGGCTGTTGATGAAATATTCTTCTTTGCTAGTCGTGACGTAACGTAGCGTTGACTTCATGAAATGCCCTTCCCCCACCACCCCTGTGTCTGTGACAACAAGTTAGCCAGCATCATCACTCGCTGCACTGACAGACGTCCTTCCACATTCACTGACACTGGCGTCTTACAACTCATGCTGGCGCCTCCTGCAGTCGGCCAACAGACAAAAGTTAGTTTGTTTCAACCGGTGATGTCAGTTGCTGCAACGATTGTGATTCGCCTGAAGTTATAAAAGAAACAAAAATGGTGCATTTTTGCTGAAACACCGTGCACTGTTGATGAACCTGTAAGCTTATCGTTGTTATTATATGACACAACAGCAGTAGCAGCAAACAGCATGTGACAACGACTGTGGTGAGCAATCCACCAGACCTCTGGATACACGCAGCCAATGCTGACCCCGTTGATGACATCATGATCACTGATGACGAGGAGGATGATAAAGACTCAGTTGCTGCTGCTGCGCCGTCAACCCGCCGAAAAGTCGGTTTGTATCTGCTCATGTATCTGCTGCTAACAGTGTGTTTCGTTTTCTTAAGGCGCGTACAGAGCGACGTAACTAAACTGACATAACTCACCAGGTAACTCACCAGGTGCAGCTGCTGCTCTTGCAGCGACATATATCGTCAGAACTTCATGCAAGTGACTGTTTCGATCTTAAGCGTTGCGTCGACAGTTTTCTAAGCTATCAGCTAGTATATTTTTATTCCGCCCGTAAACGTTAGTTTTTGGAGCGAAGTTATGTTTGCTGGCATTTATTTTTTTTTAGTTGCGAGTTCTCCGTGCTTCGCCGGCCGATCGCCGCGAGATCGGAAGTGTGTTCGATTTTATAATCCCTATCATGTTGCTTGCAGCTAAAGTGCTAACTGAGAAATGCGAAAGCGCGAAATCTGTTTAAGTGTAAAGTGCGGAACAAAATGCGAATTTTGCGTCGCATTTTTTTATATTTTTTATTTGCTTTGTCTCACTGCAACGACTGATCAGTCCACTGACGGGTCATTGTCATTGGCAAACATCGGAGTTCGTTTAACGCTCGCGTTGTCGACAGTTGTATGTGTTTTCATAGGCCTAGTCTATCTATAACATACAATCTTGTTTATTTACTTATTCTCTCATTCATTTCTATTGTCGTCAGCGACAGCTCATTCTAAGCTATTAGCTTGTTACTAAAGAAATTCGTTCGTGGAACAGCTGTGAAACCCCTGAACATTTTGAACATTTCAATAAGATCAGCTTTGCTGCGTCGTTCCTTTAGAGACCACAGACCCAGCTGCAAACCATTCATCATATGACTGTCGGTGTCTGGCTATTTCCCCCCTTTGCCGTTTCGCCCCCTGGCTTTTTCGCCTCCTGGCTGATTCGCCTCTTCAGTTTGGACGATTCGCTCCCGTTGAATACCGGCAATTTAACGTCGAGTAGTAGAAGGGCGATAAACTGCAATAGGCCTATGTATATGCTAAAATACGTAATTTAGTGTTTAGACAGTTTGTAGAATGGTGATGAAGATGAACGACTGTGAGACTGTTTAGGGTCTAGTGGTTTGTTCAGTTCAGTATAGACATCATTATAATAGGCCTACAGAGATTCGGAGACTTCGTTTTCTTTTTACAACACAAACAGTAGCAGTTATTAGACCTAGACCCAAGTATAGGTTACGTGTAAAAATTCATTTCAAAGGGAAGCCGACTCGACACACATGCAGCGCCCATGCAGTAGGCCTAGATTGACGTTTGGTCTTTAGCGTTTTAGACACAGTATCCCTGTCGTCAAAAACTGAGACATTTGCGGCAAGTATCACCGTCTAGTGGAGAAAGGTTAGATTTAAGTTAAGTTAAATCACTGATAGTCAACAGGCCCTCTCACAGGCTGCTCTGTGACCAATGCGAGTGGTGCTCATCTCCGTTTCCAAGGCCCCGGGCCGGCAGTGTGCCTCAGACGCCTCGCCTGCCGTATGGGATCACACAGTATTACCTGCTACCCGATACAGGTGAACCCGTCCCTGGGAGGAGAGCCAAACCTCCGCATATTACTGCTGTAATCTTCCCGGCAGTGAAGCCGGTACCAATTTGTACTGCTTGGTGAACAGAGGCACATATGTGTGAACAACTTGCTCAAAGTCGTTACCTGGTAGTGCCCCAGGTTGGAGTCGAACCTGCAACCTCAGTGTTACAAGTTCGGCACGTTACCGTTACACTACCAAGCCACACGAGTGGCTTGTGGAGAAAACAAAATTGAAATTGAAGCAGAAATTTGCACGGGTGTCTGTCGGAATTATGCTTCTACTATCATGGCCGTGCTGCTATGTAGCCTGAGATGACTGACTTCCGTTTTCGTGCAGTGATCACTTACTACTCCAAGAATTTTTGTCACGTAGGCCTATAACTTTGATTAAAATAATTAGGTCTACTAATCAGTTGAGTGACGATACACTGTAAAGGTTCTCGTGCTGTGAACAAAACAACACAGAAATTATTAGTCTACATTAGACCAGAATACAGTATTACTCAACATGGGGCGAATCGTGCAAGCTGAGGGAGCGAATCAGCCAGGTGGCAAAAGAGTCAGGGGCGAAAAAGCCAGGAGGCGAACAAGCCAGGAGCCGAAGCCAGGGGGAAACGGCAAAGGGGCGAAAAGCCATCATTCTGACAGTCCTCGCAATTCTGGAAACAATAGAGTGAAACGGTGCTGAACCCTATATCAAGCAGCTTTTTGTCCTTGCTGAAATAAGGATACCATGGTAACCATGGAGATGAGTAATAATCCAAGTGTGTCTGGCGTTGAGGAGGATCGATCGCCACCTCCCCCTTAATAAAAGAATACCTACAGGCGAAATCGAGCTAATGATCATGAGGCGCTCGACGAAGGTTGACTTGGTCTATTTCCAATACAGCAGAAAGTCATGAAAAATTCACTAAAACCCCATATTTTGGGATTTCAAGGTCGTTTAACGTCATCGATGTTGGTACTTCCAAAAAAGTTGTTAGCAGTGCTTGGATAAACAGTAAGGTTGTGTCTAACTACGTTCTCTGGCTAGATTAGTCCACAGTAGCAGAAATCGCGCGTTGTGAAGGGGTACACCAATTTGATGTCTTCGTGCAGAAGACTTCTTGAACCTATAGAAGGTCGAAACTTGTACCGATTCTTGTACATGGCTTACTTTTTACCAATTAACCAATGGGCAAGCGGTAATGCATTACGGTAGGCACCGTCTAACAGCGTCATTGACTTACGTGATCACGCTCACGTACGCGTCAACTAATGACCAGTTGGCTCGCCCTGCTTGCCTATTGGTCAGTTCGTCAAAAACTAAACCGTGTTAGTTCAGTTCAGTCAGTGAAATTCGGAATGAGGGGTATAAGGGTAGGACGTGAGGTCTGGGGAAGGGGCTGTGCCCCCTCTGCCAAAAAATTGAAAATAATGCAATATTGTGCAAAATTTTTACACATTTCAACGTGCATCCAGTCAATAGGGGGCGTCCTTCCTCTTCAAATCCGCCACTGGGTTCAGTTACGTCGCTCTGTACCTGTCTTTAGGTTTAAACAAATGTCTGTGCTTTCGGTTGCCGTCCGTCCCGTACTTACTTACTTACTTGAGATGCTGTTAAGTGGGCGGCCGAGGACACTGCGACTACTGTGACGATTGTCTGGCTGGGTTTAAGGTGCGCACGTTCACTTGTGTCGGGTGGCAGGTAACATCGTGTGATCTCATATGGCAGGTGACGCTGCGGTGATGGGATTCCTATGAAGAGCTATAGATAGGCCACCATTTTACCAAAACCAAAACCATAGCAGTCAGTGGCGTCAATCTAGTGGCGTCGAAGCCAAGGGCGGCAGGGAGGGGAAGGCGGTTGTTCACCCTAACTTTTAGCCTGTTGGAAAACTGTCAGTAATTTTTTGGTCGGTAAATTTTACTTCATAAATGCAAAATATTAAACAGGTAAACATTTTAAGAACATTTCAGAGCAAAATCGAAATTTTGACAATGCACAAACTTCTCTGACGAAAAATTGCAACTTCTGCCGCGCGACAGCAGACTGCTTCACGCATCTTCACGCACGGTCGAGGTGTCCGTCTGTCACAGGGTTGGCATTTAACCCGGGTAAAACCGGTTTTGCTCAGCCCAGTGGGTAAAACCCGGTTTAAACCGGTTTAATCCGGGCAAAAGTACTGCATTAGGTTTCTTGACATCTGTTGCTCGCTATATATTAGACCCCAGAGCCGTCGAATTTGACCGCCGCCGCCGCCGAATTATGAGCCTTGGCCGAATATCAGCCGAAAAACTCCGCTACGCCGATTTGCAAACGTCGCCTCAGCCGCCGAAAAAGTATTCCTCTTTGTGGTTTTGTTTCTTCGCGCATTTAGCAAAACTGCATAAAGGTACCTGGAAACGTTTAGTGAATTAGTCAGTCGGACTCTTATTCTTCCAGAGTACACGGTTACATAACTTGATTAATTTCATTACAGAGTTTGAATTCCGAGTTTGACCACATATGCATGTAACCCTAATGTCACATTTATGAGCTTCCTAACTTAAAAATTAAAGTAGTACTGCAGTTTCAGTACACTGTTTCGTTTTTTCAAACAACAGCAGTTTATTTTGAAGCGTTTTCTAGCCGCTATTGAGACGCCACAGGTCGACAAAAAACCCAGCTGTCGCTAGGATAGCTGACCGTAATGGTTATCAGTGACTTTCAAGGTCATCCAAGTTGGATGATTCTCATATAATTCCTGTTAGTAATAATTAATAACCTTGGCCATATCTCTTACCGTTTCCAGGACATGGTTAGTTTTTCGCTGAAAAACGCACATTTTTTCTGCCTCCTCTGCCGTCCATACAACCCCAAATTTGAAAATGTTCCCCATGCATTACATTGCTGAAATTTTGCATGCCTAAGTTTAACACACATGATTAATTATTCCTGTGAAAAGTTTTTTTCTTATGATTTAAAGCTTAGCTACAATACATCTGTTACAGACGGACAGACAGATGGACAACAACCATGCCAATAGCTCGATCGTTACGGTCGGCTAAAAAATGGTAGGCTACAAATGACAGTAATGGTACGAAGAGTCTAGACTATGGTACGAAGTCCAGTTACAGTCTAGTCTACGTGGTTTGAACAAACTCAACTGCTGAATCCATGTGACTGTTGTCTGTTTTTTATTTTACTCATATAGTTTAGTTCTTAAATAGATTTAAACGCGGAGTAAAGCCGCCATGAGCAGAGCTAAATAATTGGTCAGAAAAACCTAGATTTTTGGGTTAAAAACCAAAAAAAATCATATTTTATTCATAATGTTTAAGTTATAATTTCACGACACCATTAGTTTATCCTACTGTAATTTATAGAAAACAATGTAATTATGTGACGAACAGAGTGTACAAAGATGTTTTCTAGGTCGTAATTTTGTATAGACCCCTTACGGTGTTCAATTAAACACTGAAGCGCAAATTTTTTTAACTTTTTAAAAACCTTTAAAACCAAAAACCTAAAATCAAATTTTTAAAAAACTTAGGTTTTTTACCCCTGGCCATGAATAAGTCAGTAGCGGATTTAAAGTTTTGGAATAAAGGGCGGAAAAATAGAGGGTGGGGTCTGAAGAAGGGACACAGTGCCTCGCCAAAAATTTGTTAAAACTGTATGCATAAAGTACATTTTTTATGAAAAATTTTCACTTGTTCTAGTATACGTCCAGTCAATTGGGGGCAACCGCCTCCCTCCTGAATTCGCCACTGGTAAAAAAACTTCAAAACCGAGTCAGCCGTATTTTCAGCCAAAAATCAGCCGAAAATTTCGTCAGCCGGAACTCAGCTGGAAAAAAAATTCAGCTACCCGGATCTCAGCCGAAAAAAAATGTGTCAGCTGGAGTTTGGCCATAAAAAAAATTCGGCTCAGGGGTCTACAATATATAGACAATGTAGTGCATTGTATGTAGGAGCTAGGCTGCTGATTGGAATATATGTGGTTGCTAAAGCTGTAAAAATTTGTGAAATAAAAATGTTATTGCCAAGATTAATTGGAGTATTTTGAGAAATAATTTTATGGTAAAGATATACCTTTCATAACTTTTCAGCACAGTGTGAAGTTGCGAGGTTCCCCATTTAAAAATACTTCGAAACGACACATTTATTACAGATTTTGACTCAATTTTATCAAACAACTTTTCACGACGTATTAATCATATCTATCCCACAACTAACTCAGTGTCTGTAACGTAACGTAGCAGTTCGCAACGCAATAGAGAAGCCTGCGTCTGACATCCCTCCCCCTTTAAAAAGCGCAGCGGATGTCAATTTGTCCAGTGTTCGCAACGACGCAAAGTACGCAGTTCTATAGTCCTTCAGCGGATGGAGACAGGAAATGACATCAGATCATATAGTCATTAAAATGTTCTTGGTTAATATGTTCTTGATATAATATGTTATCCAGTGATAATCCATATGTAATATCATATCATTTCCATTCATTAGTGATAATCCAGTGATAATCCACCATTGTCCAATGTTCATATGTAATATAGTCATAATATATCATCTCCATCCATTGATCAAATATGTCGGTAACTCCTACACAGCTCACTCTCACAACCACACCTCACACACTCTCTCACACATACTCTCAACAGAAC
>Ga0209367_1011330_pt1 | contig 11841 bp, 5 predicted proteins | sample WorMetLIZISLAND2_FD_187412 | JGI IMG/M metagenome (GOLD analysis project Ga0209367, IMG submission 187412) | Marine gutless worms symbiont microbial communities from Max Planck institute for Marine Microbiology, Germany - Olavius geniculatus... ... | reverse complement strand
GCGGGAGTAACAAAGAGCGCAACTACCCCCGACCACAAGACTACTCTCTATACTATGGGACTCTCCAAAGGATTTCACAGTCCCCACAGGAAACCACCTGGCAAGCGGCCCAACACAACAGCAGACCAGCCACATGAGCAGTGCGGCCACCCACCCCCACCACGCCTCCGAGCCAAATGGAGCAAACGAGAGCTCCCCAGGGTTTCTAAGCCAGACAGGAAAACCGTAGTCCCAAACTTGTTGAGCAAAGTTCGGTATCTACTGGAATCCCAATCTAACCCATTATTCCCGCAGGAGCCTCTCCAATGCCCCACCCAACCCCGAGACACGGCAGGAACGGCAAAGCCACCCAGTGCACATGACCAGACCACAGATCAGGCGGGCACCCACCAAGCAATGACCTATAGGTGTCTGTTAGATCCTGTTAAGCCCAACTACAATACGTCAAGGCATGATCTCAAATCAGCACCCTTAGCTGGCTGGGAGATCAGCCTTCCTTGAACTGCAACTGTTCCACGATATAGCCTCAGACCAGCACCTTAGGCTGTCTGAGGGGTCAACCTTCTTAAGCTACTTCATAGAAGTAGCTACTGGGTACTGTTGGTCCACGGTGCCTTATTCTGTATTATTCGGCATAACCCTTCAGAGTTGCCTCACAAAGGGCTTCCTCCATCGGCCAGCCGGAGGACGCGCCCCTATACGCCGTAGTACCACCAGCGCGGGGAACTTTACCATTACACAGTCAGCAAAGTTTTTCTGACATTGTGTAATGGTGATGTTTAAATTAAATTGTGATTTGTGTTGTTTTATATCTACAACCGCGATGTCACCCTTACACTGTATATAAACTAAACAGTTTTTACATAGATATTTGCAGTTTTATTGCTGTTGGAAGTAATCTGGAGCTGAGTAAAATCTGGCAGTAAAATAACCACTGCAATTACTACTACAACTACTGCTACTCCTATTTCTACTTCGACTATAAGTAACCCTTACTTTATTATTATCCAACTCTATCACCAACGTGGTCTGCTGGCGTCGTTATGGATACTATCAACTTCCGCTAAATTTACCGACTCAAAATCCGTCGGTTTTGTCTCCAAACTCTACTTTTCGCCAGTATTTTGTTTATTTTATTGTGCGTAAAGTAAATATTGATAACTCTATATGTAGTTCAGTTTTGGGCTGCGCGAGACGTGATCTGAATGATTTGATATGACTGTTTATATTTAGCGTAGTTTCCGTTTCTTGCTTATTGTCTGTTCTAGTTTTTTTTTCTTTGCTGTCATTGAATAACGAATGAAGTTGTATATAATTTAAAATTGGTTTTATCTTGGAATACGGGCTACTTCGCTTAGTTCTATTATGGGTTTACTATCAATTTACGTTCAAAGCGGACAGGGTCCTATCTCGCTTTAAGCAGCTGTCAAATTAGAAGATTCTGTCGTTAGCTTTTAGAATGTCATACTAATCTAACGTCTGATTAGTTAACTATAGCAATGTTAAAAATGTAGTAATGTTTTTGTTGAAAAATAATAACGATTTTTCATATATTTAACGTATAATTTTTGCGAGGGTGCGTAAGCCTGTGTGCGCTTTCGAATAATTGTGCACGCGCACTGCCCATATCAAAATAAACCGACCTCGAAAACACCCCATCTGACGCAAAGATCTTCTATATACCTATTACGTAAGCCGTGATCTAACCCACTATGTCCCAAATTTCGTTGACGTATATCCAGGGTCGCTCGAGGAAAAATTCGCTTGGCCCATCTCCGAAAATCCCCTACATACCCAAATATTTCGTAGTTATCTCTTACATAAGCCGAGTTATCGCCAATTTTGTCCCAAATTTCGTTGCTATGGCAACGAGGGTAAGAGTCGCTCGGGAAAAAGTTCAGTTAACAACATTCGATGGCCCATCTCCGAAACCCCCTATTGACGCAAAAATCTGGCAGATATCTTTTACACAGACCGAGTTATAGTCAATTTTGTCCCAAATTTCGTTGCCACGGCAACGGGGGTCGGCGAAGGAGAAATTTAAATGATATTATCCTATAGCCCGGGTTCGAAAATAGGGGGGGTAGGTGCAAACAGCGGTCAATTATTTTTTAAGGGGCCGAGTTATGGCACATTTTGTCCCAAATTTCGTTGCCATGGCAACGGGGGTCAATAAAGAGTAAATATAAGTGACAAGTTAATTAACCGACCCCGAAAACCATGCCCTAGGACCAAAAATTACGACTCTATCTTATACACAGCCGGAGTTATGATGGTTTAAAACATTGTCCAATTTTCCACATAGGCGCCATTGTAATTTATCATATTTTTGTGAAAAAAATATATTAGACCTAAAATGTTGAATTTAATTTTGTAACCCCGAAAAGGCAATTCCTTGCGCGAAACCGCGTCATATGAGCCATCGTGCGTTAAAATCGGCTTGGTCGGTTTTCGGTCGATTTTCGTGTAGAAGACGGCAAGAAAAAACAAGAAATTTGAGCTAACGCTCACGAGACGCGCGAAAGCCTATAACAGTTCCGGTTCAGTAGTTTAGCTGAAAATTAGGGTGTTCACGCTAAGTTAATATACAAAGACCAAATTCTCTACCTGGATCGCATAACGATAGTAGCGTGGCGCCAAGAACAGTTCCGGTTCAGTAGTTTAGCTGAAAATTGGGGTGTTCACGCTAAGTTAATATACAAATACCAAATTCTCTATCTGGATCGCATAACGATAGTAGCGTGGTGCCAAGGTCTTCATCTTATCACAGTACAACCAGTGTTATTTCAGTTCTTAAAATTATCTCAGTTTTCATACGATCTTCCAGCGGAAAAACAGTGACCAACAATAACAAACACAGTAACGTGACTCTGCAGTTGCTTTGACTTTTTATAATAGTGAACCGATGCAGAGACATTTTGGTACAGCATCGGACTCAGGGCGGTGTAGAATTTACATAACTGGCAATGACTCGCTGTGTCCGATAAAAAAGTAAACCCTTAGACATTGTGCAATAGAAATGTCAAATCTGAACAAATCTAAGTAAAATTTCGTACACCTAATCCGCAATAAATTGCTAAAGTGACTAGATTTCGTTAAAAAATATTGTTTCTTAACTAACTATTGCCAAAAGGCTACGTGTACGGTGGAGACACCAATCGGTTCACTGGCTTGGAGCTAAGCACCGGGAGTTGTTCTGGATAGGCCTATAACCCCGGTTCGGGATAACCGGAGACGCCTATGGGCTCCGGTTAAGCCGGACATTGGACGGGTCCCGCTTCTAAATCTGCTTGTCGTAACGTCGCGGAGATACGGCTTTAGCCTGTACGGTATGCTATTGATATGGTATTTCTTTCCTAGGCCCTATCTCGTTCAACCCGTGACGGTCGGACGGACAGACGGAGAGACAGACAGACAGACGGACGGACAGAATTGCAATGGCTAAGACGCGCTGAAAGCAGTAGCTGCTTTCGCGCGTATAAAGGGAAGGAAAGGCACAAAATGTCACGCAAGCATTATATTTCACCTATTTGTGAGGAAGCTTTCTGCAAACGGATTTTTACCAAATTTTGCACATCGGGAGATATGCCAGACGTAATCATCTGTGCAAATTTTAGTGTGGAAAAATTAAGGGGTTTGGGATATACGGGGGTCAAATTTTGGAGTCTCCCATTGAAATGGCTGGTCACCTTTACAACAGTGCTGCGCTACCGCACAGCCTGTGATAAATGGACAACAAAACTAAACCAGTGGAATGGAGGCAAGCATTCAACTTGCCGACTAGCGCTTCCCGTAATTTTCTAGCTGCTAGTGTTAAGGTCGTCAGTTAACCGGCTGCCTTGAGGGCGTGTATCTGCAACGGTACGACGAAAGATGCTTGTCGTAACGTCGCGGAGATACGGCTTTAACCGGTACGGTGCTGGTACGTACGCGTTACGTACGTTGCCGGAAGAATAGCTTGCCCGAGTAGAACCGGATATTTATCCGATAGCCGTAGCTGCTTTCGCTATGCTATTGATATGGCTGCCGGATAAATATCCTTTGCCAAAACGATAGTATAATACAAGCGTATAAGCTTATTTCTTATTTCTGATCTATTTTTGAACTTTACTTGATATACAGAACATTTGCCAAAATTGTCATAAAAAACTGGATGGTTGTTCTGTTTTAATTCACTGTGTGTAGGGAGCTAAAATACTGTCAAACGGTTAACTAGAATTTTGGAGTTTTTTCATCTGTGTTAACGGTAAAATGGGTATTTCTTGTTTTCGTTAACGTGAACTGCACTGATAAACCGCACTCCTGCAAGACATACATGAGTGCATCCGATGACTAATCTTAAAGAAGTGTTCGTATACGACGACACGATCCTTTCAACTGTTTGCAGCCATGTCAATGTCAGCGGCGTTCACTGGTCTAACCACGCACACACGACACAGGCGTCGAGTGTCTGGTCGCCTAGGCACAGCGCCGCCGGCCCGTACATGATTCGCTTTCTCTCTGTATTCGTTTTTTTTGTAATTTTTGTAAAATCAGTTTTTACGACTCGCTGCAAAAACATTCATGCGGCAAAAAACAGGTAAGATAAGTAATTCGGGACTAACGTGAAAATGTTTGGAAAAACAGTGATAATTTCAGATTTGGGCTTCATGTTAAGCCTAATGGTTGCGAATTCTTGTTAAAGATTAGGCTCCTTGGGTCTGCCATGATGGTCGCGGGCTCCACCCTACTAAATAGATTTTTACGATAAATATAGTAAAACTTTTCTAATAATGAAATGAACGGTCCGCTAAAGTGCAAAGTTGTTGTCGTATTTTGGAATGCCCTTATCGTTTCCGTGCGTTTTTTGCAAAGTTAAGTCAGAAAAAACTCTAAACTAAAATTTTGAGAAAAAAGAGCAGCCATTTGGAAAGTGTAGTACGTGTTACTTTGTGTGTTACTTTGTGTTTTATGACATTTGTATCACTGAAATAATTAACCTCAAATAGCGATCGAAATACAAACTGTCTGGCAACCGGAATGTGTAAAGTGCTCTTGTTGTAGATGAAGCAGTATAGGCACCTACAACTTACAATTATAAATATGTTTGGTGAAACGTCGCTAGTGAAAAAAAAATTTTTAAAGTTAGTCAACCAACTCTGTGCTCAATTTAACTCAGTTTTTTTGACCCAGATGGACGGAAAATCAGTAGTAGTTGCCAGTTAAGGTTAAGGAGAAAAAATGACCCCCCCTGGATCCATGAAGGGATGTCTGATAGAAGGTTGAGCTTTTAAGCAGTCTATCAAAATCAGGAACACTGAGCAAAAAATAAAAAAATAGAAACGCACGCACGGTACTCTGGTTAAACTCCGCGCGACTGGATTCACTGAAGAAAAAACTCTGTGGTACTGCCACGTGAACTTTCATTTCTATTTTCTACAGCTCGGCCATTACTCAAAACTGGTGGGTGACACTGCAGTTGCTTTGACTCCTTATAAGATGCCGAGACATTTTGGTACAGCATCGGACTCAGGGCGGTATAGGACCTAGGCCTACATAACTGGCAATGACTCGCTGTGTCCGGTAAAAAAGTAAACCTCTAGACATTGTGCAATAGAAATGTCAAATATGAACGAATCTAAATAAAATTTCGTACACCTAATCTGCAATAAATTGCTAAAGTGACTAAATTTCGTTAAAAAATATTAATCTTTAACAAACTATTGCCGAAACGCTACGGCTACGGTGAGACACCAGTCGGTTCACTGGCTTGGAGCTAAGCACCGGGAGTTGTTCCGGGATATAACCCCGGTTCGGGATAATCAAAGACGCCTATGGGCTCCGGTTAAGCCGGACATTGGACGGGTTTGCCTCTAAATTGGCCTTATCAGCTTAGGGATCTAGTTGTCATTGGCAACTGTTTTTTTTAAGTTAGGTCATCGGTTTAGATACTAAATACCAGCAAGTTAGCCGTATATAAAGCCGATATCCAGTAGAAGTCATTCGAAATAACCGATATCCAGTCAGTTAGAATAGTCATACCATGGGTAACACCCCAGCAGTTCCAACCAGCAGAATAGCACATCGGGTAAACCATATCTGAACACGGAAATTCCACCAGATCCTGAAAGCATGGACAGCCGTTTATCGCTACCCGGTCCAGGTGTCGAAGCAGCACGACTGGCGAAAAATGCCACCGCCAGAGAATAGAGTCATCAAAGCCATGCTCTCCAGCTATAGCTCAAATAGTTCATCGGAAACGACCCACACCCATAGGGTTTTGTCTGAACCTTACAATTCACCCGATCCGGAGACCGGAATGAGGTATCTCCGGATAAGCGAGCCCAATGATATTCAAGGTCACGCCACGTTAGAAGAAACCTATAACTCGGAAGCGATGGCGGGTTATATAGGCTACGCTAATTACTTCTACTCTCCTGGCTCAGTCTGTATCGAGTCGAGTTCAGTTGTATCGTGCAGACGCTTAGGCCTTTATCCTTTAATTGCGGTTAATTGACACTCTTACTAAGACTCGTTGTGTTTGAAAAATACTCAACGACGACGACTTCAAAGGCGGAGTTGCTTTTGGCGTTGCAAGGAATTTCTGCTCAAGCTTGGCGCTGATTTGATAATAGGCCAATGTTGTTACTGGTCTAGAAGCGGAAACGTCCTAGGCAGTCGAAAAAGCAGAAGGGAACGTCCGGGCGGGGGAAATGTCCGAAGGAGAAACGTCCGCTGTTGACGGACCCAAGGGGGAAATGTCTGTCTCCCCAAGAAACAGATTGCATAGCGCTTCACCAGACCCATAAACAGGTAGAAAAGCAGCAGGCCGGGTTTAGTGTCCTTTCAACTATCCCACTGCACAGAGCTTTGGTTTTTTGGGCATTTACCCACACAAGCGACAGTTTTTGTTTTGATATAAAATGTGTTTAACTGTTTACGTGTTAGGTGATAATAAGTTCGAAATTCTAAAAGAACAACTAAAACGTCATGCCATCTATAACTGGATTGCTTTCAGCAGTATTGATGCTAGCAGCGATGCCCCAACAGTTAAACTCACAGTACTATGCTCCAGGTAACGTGGCTGTAATGCTGCATCTTACCTGCTTACTTAATTACATTCTTAATGCGACTATTTATCATTTTGTGTCGTAGACCTATAATACCTACAGTTTTAAAACAAATGTTGAATTTTTATGAAAAACTACAAAAAACGCTGCGATTAAGTGCATTTCTTCAAGCATGGTGGTGGTTTGGTGTACAGTGTTATGATTTTGTCTCGATTAACACAAGACTGATTGGATAGCTGTGATCTGCGGATTAATAAACATAAGTTGTCATATTACACGTAAAACCAACTCCCAAGTCAACGCAGTATTCCTACTGTCCGAGATCGGCGAATCGAGTACCGGCCTGACTGGTTGACGTCAAGTCGGGCTGCGTTTACCTGTGTGGCAGGTGACGCTTTGTAGCACTGAAATGGGTTCCAGAGAATAGTTATGCAGACCACTAACTTTACCTGTTTTAACATCATAAATGTTTCTTTTACTACTGTTATGTTATGCATGTATATACACTATACAGGGCCGAGAGGACCACCTGGGGATACAGGAGCTACCGGAGCCAGAGGACCTAATGGCATGCGGGGTTCTGTTGGTCCCCCTGGACCTCGAGGACGTCCTGGTAACCCTGGACCCCCCGGGCCGCCCGGACCGACTGTTCCAGGCATCTCTCAGATCCCCGGTGAACCCGGACCTCCCGGATCGCCTGGATCCATGGGTCAACCCGGTAGGCCTGGTCCATCAGGTAAAGTACTCGGCGTAAGTTCACGATTTCTTATTATGGTAGTGCACATATTTGAGAATCACCTTGAGATGAGAATTTTTTACAGTAGGCATAAGATGAAAATAAAAATTATTTCGTGAAAATAGTACTGGAAAAAATATAAAACGGAAATAACTCTAAAATTTGAAATGTGCAAAAATGGAAATTATCTGAGTGGGAATGGAAATGTTGGGTATATGTATTATGAAATTACTTGGCGTTTTGCAGCACCTTGTTTGCACACGATTATTTTTGCTTCAATTAAGCCAAGTGAGAAAAACGACATGTTTTTTTTTATATATTTGTGTTCTTTTTTCTTTTGTTTTTTGACGTAAGATGCCGCCAAAGTGGTTAAACTGTTGTTTTATGTCTGTATCCGGAGCAAAAATTTTAAACCTGGGGACAATATAAATTTAGACCGTATGCTACGGCGTTTACGGCATTAATATTAACTGAACAAAACTAAAGTGTGAGAGTTTCAAAATAGCTGATTTGAACTTCTCTTATTCCACCCCGTCATTCGAACTGCGCATCTGTAGCACTATGTCTACAGTGGTAAAACGTTTATGTGTTAATAACTTTATGCCATAGTGCAGTCATATGAACGAGTGTATTCTCACATGACCGACCTTCGACGGCCGTGAAATACTGAATAAGTGTGTTAAACCACAGTATGGAACGCATTCCCCTACATTCATTAGACACTCACTTACAGTGTGTACAGAGCTGGGCAAAATACTCCATATAAGGTATTTGAAATACAAAATACTTTTTAAAAAGTATTTCTAATACAACAATAGAAAATACTTTTTACAAAGTATTTCAAATACTAAATATCAAATACACATTTCAAACACTTTTTAAAAATACAAAATACTAACGAAACATGCTGACACGTAAGCCTAGTGAAAACTTTCTTCAAAAACGACCAGACACAGAGCCATCAGACAATCATTCAAGTCATAAAAGCAGTTTGAAAACATTAAAAATGCAAAGTTCTCAACAGAGTTCCCAATAACACAACTTAAGTGCACAAATTCTATGTAATGTAAACAAACTACACACATTATGTGAATTAAAAAGTATTTTGAAAAAGTAATTTGAATGCAGTATGTTAAAGGCAAAAAAGTAGGCATATTTAAAATACTGAAATACAAAATACTCAGCAGCGAGTATTTAAAATACCAAATAATAAATATTAACAGTATTTCAAATGCGTAGTTTAAATACAAGTATTTCAAATACTGCACAGCTCTGAGTTTATACCACTTCGGACGGTGGTTTAAGGTAAAATGTACAAACGCTGCCGTGTTAATATGGCAGGTCCTTTCGGTGCAGTCGGTAGGAACGGTGCGACTGGAGCCACGGGAAGCAGAAACTCCATAGTGCAGCCAAATGGACAACCACCTTCGCCGCCTAGCGACTGCTCAGGACCAGTAGGTAAGGAAGCTTGCTTTGTCGGTTGCTAATCCAGCGTCATCTGTGCTGTTTCTCTCTGAGCAGCGCTAACAATACTTTAGTGTTGCCAGTGTTAATTGTGATACTTTGAGAGTTTCAGTAAAAATAGCGAAGCCAGGAAAAATATCTATAGCGTAAAAAAGTATGCGTGCTCAGAATGCGAGTTCAGAATACTACTGTATTGTGTTTGATTAAATGTAGGCATGCAATTAAACGTACGAGTTTCATTTTTCACACGCTCTGAATTTCTTCTCTTATTTCTAAAGTTGTAACTCCAATTCACTTTCAACGTACAGACAGTACAACTCTCAGTTTCGAAAACAGGTGTTGGTGTTCTGTATTAAATTTATTATGTGTCCGTCCTAATAAATGTGGCTTGATGATGTAACGGTAGCGTATCGGACTGGTGACCGCGAGGTTGCTAGTTCGACTCTCGCCCGGCGCACTAACAGGTTTAACAACTCTGGGTAAGTTGTTCACACACCAAGGAGTGTAATTTGTTAAATCACACTTAGCTTGCACTGGTACCTTTTACTCAATTTTCAGCCGCATTGGTCATGCGACACGGACTACAGGCTAAACTGCCATAGAAAAGGAGATAAGCACCCCGCCGATGTTCTTTGTGGGGTATGGCACCTAATAAGTGTATCGCAGTTCTTGTCTGTTCGTTCGTTTGCCGTCACTTTGTAGCCGATCGTAAGGGCTCCGTGAACGCGTAAAATGACAAAGAAAAAACAGTCTTGGTGGGAACAGTGCATGCCCGATATAACAGTAGTAAATGTGTCAATGTTCAGTTTTAAAATGTCAATATTATAAAAGTTATGAAACGACAAAAGCCTTGGAAATAACGCATATCTTGCTTGTAAGATGACGGTGACTTGATTTACTATCAACACCCTAGACGACTTTAAACGGACGAACGGCCGACATCGTTTTTTGTTCTAACCGTTGATAAAGTGCATAAGTATAGGTTAGATAACAACCAGTTACAGCTGGCTGATGAACACTTTACAGGTCCGCCCGGTCCGCCTGGAGCAACAGGCGCCACCGGTGCTACAGGGAGGCACGGATTTGTAGGAGCTCGCGGTTCGACCGGAGAAGTTGGAGTTCCGGGGCCAAGAGGCCCCGCGGGCCCGCCAGGAGGAACAGTCATCTATGGACCTCCCGGACCTCGAGGCAAAACAGGTCTGTTGTTAGACCTCTGTTACTAAAAACAGCCTTCGACGTCGCCAGTCTTCCAAAGCTTTGTTAACATCGCTAAATAGCCTGTTACATTGCCGGTGTATCGTCACTGCATTACCATTTATAATTTACAATAATATCATTAACTTTTGTTTACAAATAAAATGTATCAAAAAGTAAGCGTTATAATTGTTACAGAAGAAAAAATGCACATGCATTACCGAAATATTGACGACTTTTTTTAAATTTACGTTTTACGTGGTAGTGTAGCGACGCAGCTAAGGTATGGTGAAATTAATAATTGCGCTATTGTTGACTGTTCGCAAAGTTAGCCAGTAAAAGAATTTTAGAAATTGATTAATAGTTGGCAAAGATATGGGCAATTACAAAGTGGGACGTTTTTTGACTGAGTGAGTCCCAGAGTGCGTATGGTTCAACGTCCCGCCCTACACAGTATAGATCATTTCGGGGACGGTCTTATCAAGCAATGCACGTACACATAATAGTGGAACAGCAAGTTTATGGGAAAACAGTGTACATGTATATAGCATATATAACGATACGGCAGATCCTGGAATTTTGGGTCCGCGTCAGCGTTGGCAAGAAAGCGTCCGCACTGCCAACAACAGTGATAATGTTTAAAATATACCGGTAGTAATGCAAAATAATGCAACTGTAGTTTTGGTGTTGCTAGAAAGTAGGAACGTTGCGGTAAAAAATTTGCTTTTCTTCAAGGAGCGTCTGCGTCTGCCTCCGCAAAGACATCAAAAAATTGCGTCCGCAGAATGCTTGCAGACGCGCGTCAGAATTCACCGCGCGACAGCTGTGACGAATGGTGTCGCTCGGTGAAGTGTCATAGAACCATAAGAAACACGTACGTAATAATTTTAGTCTTCATAATTATAGAACTGTCCTGCCTTCGTTGTTTTTCCGCCTGATCAGTATTTTTGACGTTGCAGTATATATATCGCATAAAATCTGCTGACATTTTTATGCTTAGGCGCTCCTGGACACCCTGGACCTTCTGGTCCCAGAGGTGCTCCTGGTCGGCGGGGTGACATGGGAGCAACTGGTGCTACCGGTCTGCAGGTTCAGAGAATTCATCACCGAGTGGCCAGAGCAGCTGGATGTCCAGGTAGGCTTAATGATAAAACATGAGCATTGGTCATGATAGGCGTTCTATATGCCAAAACGTGTTGTTTGTCACGGCTAGATGGAAAACTTACATAGGGATAAAAAAACCGTACTTAACTGATTTCGAAACAACATTTGCAATTTTTCCGTCTGTATTTTATGTTGTATAATATTACAAACTAGAAATTTGGGGCAAAGCCCAACGTGAGTCCGCCCGGCGCCCTAAGTCCGATTTGGGGAAATTAGAGAAGAAGGGGTAAAGAG
>Ga0209367_1011329_pt1 | contig 11842 bp, 8 predicted proteins | sample WorMetLIZISLAND2_FD_187412 | JGI IMG/M metagenome (GOLD analysis project Ga0209367, IMG submission 187412) | Marine gutless worms symbiont microbial communities from Max Planck institute for Marine Microbiology, Germany - Olavius geniculatus... ... | reverse complement strand
GTCTCGAAAGTCTTGAGCTACGGAGACTCCATCAGGATCTCATGTACACATACAAAATAATTTTTGGCCTAGTTGACTTGGATTGTTCTAGGTTTTTTACTGTTAGTCCTAATGAAACAACTCGTGGGCATACTTGTAAGTTGTTTGTGTGTCATAGCCGTGTTGATATCCGGAAGTATTTTCTTTGTAACCGTGTCGTGAAAATTTGGAATAGTCTACCCGCAATACTGGATGACTTTGCAAGCATACGCAGTTTTAACTCCTTAGTCAAGCGTACAGATTTGTCTTGGTTTGTGAATTTTTAAAGTTAGTACTGACTGTTTCTAAGTCATTCGTACTGTTTTATATATTTTTATGCTTTCCCCTTTGTGCTGTCATATGCCTGATTTGTATGTACTGTGATGCCTACAAGTGCTCATGGCCTTGGCATTGTACTTGGTTTCCAAGTTTCAAATAAATAAAATAAATATTTTGCTACACATGTGTACACGCACATAACTTTTAGAAAATTCCCGAATCAAAACTGTGATCCAGATCGCCACAAAAACCTAATAGACATAGACAAGAATGGTAAAAACTGCACTAAAATACACTCAAATTTATTGTGTAATATGATAAACAAATAAACAGACTAACAGACAGAGAGAGCCGAAAAATAACAGTGTAATAACAGAACAGACAGAAATAGCAGATAACACTCACCACCACCTCCAGGATGGACAACAACCTCAGCTGAAATCTTATTCCTGTTAATAACAGAAAATACATGGTACTTTAAACATTCTACATGTGTAATTATAATATAAATTCTACAACTAAGTCTAAAGTCTATAGTCTCGGTCTGGTTTCCATCAAACAAAATGCAAGGCTCTTGCATACTGTTTTCTTGCAGGCCACACAAGAAAAGTATGCAAGCAAGTATGTAACAATGCAGTAAATGCAGTGTATAGAACTGTTGTTGTCCTGCTATGACAAAAACACAAAAATATGCTTGCATACACTGAATATGCTACACACACTGTGTTGTGCTGAATAGAAACCAGGCTCCAGTCAGATAAGTCAAATGTTCAAATGTTCAAAGAACTAATCAGTGCAGAGTAACTCAATGTGTTACAGCCTTACACTATATCTGCATTTCTCCATTTATTTATTATTCCAATAAACATCAACTGGCTTTAAGCATTATATACTAAATTCAGTATAAAGCAGCATAGTTAAAAACTGCAAACAATATTGGCCATTTTTCATGAGAAAACTTTGTAGGTAGCAAATTCTGAATTATTACAAAAAACTGAAATACAGTAGATAACAAAGTAAATGTTACATGGAATTAAGCAACTACTAACCTGCAATGGTAAATAAGAGAAAAGACGAATGCGACAAGGTAAAACAGAGCAAATAATACAAATGCTGACAAAGTTGCCAACAGCAATTGAGGTACTACAACAAATCACACTAATGCTGTTGTAGTTTTAAGATGGCTGTAGTGCTATAATAGCAAAAAAAAGTGTAAGCTAATCGCTGGCTAGACGTGCACCATGCAAAAAAATTAAATATTCAGTCCATCTGCAGATCTGAAATAGTCTGCAGATCATGATCATGATCTGTAAACTAACAGCCAGTAATCAGCACAGGGTACCTATTTATAGCACTTATCATCATCATCATCATCGTGATGCGTAGCATTCAGCCATAGATAGCATCCCGCCATGTGATTTGTCACCAAAACAATTCCTGCATCCCTGCAGATCTGCTGAATCCAAGTGGTGGGAGGTCGACTTTGAGCACACCTCCAGTCGGAAAATGGCTCAACACCATCTTGAGATTTGCAATAGGTCTGAAAAATCTGGTTTGCTGAGACATCATCAACGTGCCCAAATAATCCCAGCCTTCATTTGCGGACGATAGATAAATCCACAAGAAGACTCGTACACGCACTTACTCAAACAAAAAAAAATGAGCGGCATACCACAGCTGATATCAGTCACACAAGACCTTTACCCAACATTATTATTATCATTACTAATAAAAAAAGATTATAGAGACACAACAGCCTGTAACCTACTACTCGTATGCCATCACGACAAATACTGTCAAATGTCAACTCGCTAAGTGTCCTAAGAGAGTTGAGTTCGGTTTGGTCGCTTGTACATGCCTTCAGAGAATTTGTGTTCCAATAACGTGATACATACATGATGCTGATGGTAAAACAGTAATTCTGATAATTTTAGTGCGATTGTGAACATCGTTGCTCTTCGCATCTACAAAGATTCGCACTGTTGAATCAACGTTGATTAAAGCAACAACAAAATAACTAACTGAAATTATATATACAAGTCCTGATCACAGTATTGTTAAAAGGAAACAAGAAAAGCCCAGCTAACACAAAAGGGAACGCGCAACAGCGGTGCAATGTGAATGTTTGAAAGCCCAGTAAAACAAAATTTACAGTCGCTAGAGGGCGCCAGATGACCGGCAACTAATTATCTCTCACCAAAGGGCATAACCTGTCTCACTCAGACAATGCCATATCGGCTGGAAATCGCAAATTTTCCCTACTCCCTCTCATTCAGCACCCTCGCTCAGGGTGATCCCTTTCAAATTTATGGAAAAGCTTTACTGATCCTGAAACTAGAGTCTTCTAGGCAGCTGATGGTGAAGATTTGGTGATATTAGCTTGCACCGTTTTTGACTGATCCACCCGTGTGACGGACAGACAAACGAACAGACAGAATCATGATGGCTAAGACGTGCTACAGCAGTAGCTGCTGTTGCGCATGAAAAGATGGCTTGATTCTTGCAATACATTGTTAACATTATCAAAAAAACAAAGTAACATAAAATGCCAAATGAATATTAATATGACTACTGTTTTCTCAACAACCAGAATTAGCTGAAATCATCAGTAATTATCACTAAGCTGTAAACATAACAGGTTGTTTTTTTCTCACATTAATACCTATTTCCTATACATGTTGCTGTATAGGTATGTGCATGCTGCATGCATAAAGTGCACATTTAGAGCTGAAAAATGAGTTAAAATACAAAACAAAAAAAACTGAAGTAAATGTCATCCAAAAGTTGGTTTAGTGACTCACCACATTGTACGTGTGAAATGGTGTCAACAAGGTTGCAGTCAAAATCATTCGGTTTAACCACAAAAACAATGAAAAATGAATCGTTAGCGAACGTTCCACTCTGAAAACAAGCAAACGCTATTGGTCAGATACCGCATCAGCAGCGCTCATGCACATGTGCAGAAAAACAAAAATTGCACAGTTTCTACAAAGCTTTCATCTGGCAAGGTCAGGTAACATAAATCGCTGATAGTCAACAGTCAACACTCTCTCAGGGGGGCTCTGCGACCAATGTGAGCAGTGCTCATCTCCATTTCCAAAGCCCCGAGCCAGCAGTGAGTGCAAACACAACTCAGATATATCGGAGGAGCACTGAAAATCCCATATACTGCATTAATGCTGGACCTCCTCAGCAATTAGGCCAACACAATGTTCTACTGCTTGGTGGCAGAGGCACATGTGTCTGAACAACTTGCCCAGAGTTGTTACCTGGCAGTGCACCAGCCGGGAGAGGAATCACTAGTATGACATGCAACCACTAAACTACCAAGCTACAATAGCAAGCAATGTCTATAATGTTTTATGTTATTCTGTTGCCTTTTCCCCCAAATTCAGCCCAGCCACAACTGTTTCACTAAATAAAGAGTAATTCAATATGACTGCAAAGCAACATCCAACTATTACAGCAATGTAGTTCTTAACAACTTACAACCACAAGATACTGTTCAACCGAACACGGGGTCTGTCTAATGCATCTCGATAGCTAACAGTAAGGTCCATATAAATTAAATGAGTGAGCTGTGTTGGCCAGTGGTAAAAAATAAAAAGTTTAAGTGCTGCCTCAAAAATAACGGGGTCACGACCTTGACATCTTGGGGTCACGTGACATCATCGATCACATGACCATTCGACTCGCGGTGGTCGACTTACTATGGGTGGTCCATTGTGACCATGCAGATGCATGGACGCACGCACGAACACTCAGGTGATTTTATACTCTGTCCAATGCTATTGCATTGCATTGGACAGACAATTAGACTGAAAGAAGTTTTTAAGTTAAAACGACAGCCACATGAAGAAAACTCGACCTGAACAGTAATGGCTCCACTCCGTGTAACAGTTTGGTGAAATCCAACAAACTCAATATTATCAACCATGTCATATACTGGACACTGCAAACAAACACATAAACAATTAGCCCATGTACGACTGGCAGTCAACTCCTGACATCGTAATTTTCTTCCAAGTTCAAAGACACATGACAGAAAATGCAGTACAAGTATCAAAATCCATTACTGGTCAAATTTAGATATTAACCCCCAAGTTTAAGAATCAGCAATGTAGTCACTTGCAAGTTTGTAAATACCAGATGTCATAGATAATTAATTGTTAATCTTTGTTAAATTAACCAACAACTATTTTAAAAATTACCAGCTGTGATAATAAATACAAAACCTGCATTTTTACAGAAAAATGTATACATATAAAAGAAACCTTGAAAGGCTGGACAGACATGACACCACAGAGATCATCAGTTGACTGAGCACGAACTATGACACTCCACACATTCTGTGGGATATGATACTCTAAGTACGACGGCTTCGCTGGAGAAACTCTCAGTATTGTATCATTGGACGAACTGCTGTAATGCAACAAAAACCTCTGTTAAATTGATACAAAAAATATTATTAGATTGTGACCAATCTAATGTACTCCTTGCGTGCATCATTTTCTTTTGTATTCTTCTAAGAGCTTTTTCCTTCCTTTCGGCTTGTATTAGAGACCCGGCGTCTAAATGAGACCCATTTAATATTATACTAATAGTGACTGGCGTCGAGATCGTTATTGGAAATTGTCTCTGTGAAGTTCATAAAATGTTGCCCGATTTTAAGAACTGAGAAGAAAAAATTTCCGTCAATGGTCGATGACACTAGTTGACCCTTGTCTTGTTATAGGCCTACCTCAATGCATGCATGCATCTATCTGGCACCGTTGCGGAGATATCGCGCCTCAAAGATAATGGGGTCACGACCTTGACCTTTTGGGGTCACGTGACGTCATCGTTCACGTGACCATTCAATTCCCGAAGATCGACTTCCTATGGGTGGTCCATAGTGACCATGCATCTATCTAGCACCGTTATGGAGATATGGCCATTTGAAGTTCTTCCAGGAAGGCTCTTCCAGGAACAGAGGTCGGTCGTCGATCGGTCGGTCGGTCAGTCTGTCCTCAATATTACACTGATCTCATATACTCCTCTTCACTACATTAGGAACGTAGCGTGTGAGGAGTAAAAAACATGACATATTACCATTAACGTCATCTGTTTATACAGTTTAATTATATCATACTACTGCCATCAGTAACTTGACCACCCATATATCTGCAACAGCCAGTCAATCGTCTGGCCGCAATCAGCTAATCACATGGCTGCCTAATGTAAGCCTACTGCCTAATGCCAAATACTTCCTAAGCCACAAAGGCTACATGGCAGCAATGAATCTCTGTTTACTTAGCCCTCATCCAGACACCAGCTTACACTGTCAGACCACTGCACCTAGTCCCATCCATGAAGAAAGGATGCGACTGAGATAATGCGATGACATACAATCCAACACACTAAAGATCCACCGCCACAGTCAAACTCACTCGCGCAATTCATGTAGATTTAAATTTGACATTTAACCTCGCATATATAATATGCCGACTTTAGCTTCAGAAATGTATGAAATTAATGTGATTTCAAATGAAATGCGGCATTATGTTACGCTATGCGAAATACTGTAATCTATCAGTGCCCCCGGTCACGTCATGACCCTAGGCCATATACATGATGTTTCAAAAAAAGGGACCCCTTTTTGTTTTTCAAGCTTGATAGTCTCAACTGGTGCTGTCAGTTGCTACCCAGCTTCGATGGTGAACTTAATTTGGTTTGCTAATAAAAAATGTTTATCGTGTCAGCACTAAGCAACATGGGGACATGAAATCAAGCGTCTTGCGATCCAAAAACGCAACCACTTTGCAAGCTTGGTGTGCTAGTGTACTGTCTTGCTTGAATATGTGAAATTCCAACTATCCCCACAGACACGTAAATGCGATCGCTTTGCACGTTTTTTTTGTGGCTGCAACTGTAAAACTTCAAAAATTTGTCATCAGCAAACCAAATTTTTCACCACTAAAGCAAGGTAGCGATAGACAGCACCAGTTGAGACTATCAAACTTGTACCCGTGACACATTATGATGTCAGCATTACATCACAACTAGCAAAAAATATTTGATCACCTGCCGTATTTTGTTGCAATATTTTGAATTAGTATTTCTTCAGCTACAACTGGTAAAAATTTTGTGTAAATTGATCATCATTTGAGTGAATTATAGAAAATCAAAAAAGGATCCTTTTTATGAAACACCATGTACACTGTACATCATGAATATTAATGGCTTAACTGATGACGTCATCATTCTAGGCTAGGCCATTAATATTCATGATGTTTATAGGCTAAACTCATGACGTCACCGGGGGCCATCATGGAGGCGCGTTCTCTATGTCGTTTTCGTAGATCGTCGACTTCAAAGGCAAATTTATCTGTGTTGATAAAATGCTGGGCGCCGATATTACTGTCAAAACTATCAGAAAGTTCTGCAATTTTAGGAAAAGGGATAAAATGCATATGTTAAATTTGGTGTCTATGGATCTTTAACCAGTAAATTATGTTCAAGTATGCTAAGATGTAATAGAGCTGACTGTCACATTTATTACAGTTAACAATCACCAAAGCCTCTATTTAGTACAACCACACTGAACTACAACGGTTAATTACTTGAAGTAGATTGGCTCGATATCGGCACGAATGGAGAACGTTTGCACTGCTGAAGACATTGTTGAAACATCGACAGTAACATCCGGGAATGACTGGCTATTGTCTTCTGCTGGACACAGAATCCTACTCAATGCGTTGTAGTTATACCTGCCAACAGAAAAACCACTTTATAAACAAAAATACAATACTACGTACACTTGATAAAATCAAAGTAAAATCCATTAAAAATAAACAGAATATTCCACATATTCCAACAACTGCCTGCTATTAACATACATGGCACTTAGATAAAAAGGCATCTTTTTCATTGATAAATCAGTCAAATAACAATAACTTTAGACAAATTTTTCACCAACTGTAGCTAAAAGGATGCTAATTCAAAAATACTCAATACAATACCGTAGCCAAATTGAGTTCAATGCATTCTCATAATGAAAATAACATTGAAAATGACTGCATTTTCAGTGTGCATGTAATATTTCAGAAAATATACAAAAAGTACATAGATAATCTGGTAAGTCTTACCTTCCCAGCACATAAATTGGAATCTGGAATGACATGATGCTTTTCTGCTGCTTAACTGAAAATAAAATTGGAAAACTTTTCCTAATGCTGACTCCATAAACGTGGACACGAACGGCTTCACCCTGTAAACATTCATCACATAGTATATTTAACAGCTCAAACATACATTTACACAGTTGGAAAATGGTGGCAAAAAGACTCAGTAAGTATCAGAGAAAGTGACTGATAACAGAATAAAAATTAGCATTACTTAAAGTAAAAAAATGAAAATGTTGTGCATTTTCTGACGAAAAGCCAGAATCTGAATAAAATTGGCCTTAAGAGTGCACAAAATATTATTAAACAAGAAAGACCAGCTAACGCAAAAGAGAATGCGCACCAGTGGTGCATGTCTAAAGGCCCACTGTAAACAAAATCCAAGCTGGAGGATCCTAGCAGTTGACATTCGACACAGTGATTATGAAGGCTAAATAGTGTTTCACGCCAGAGGATGTAACCGGTCTCGTGCAGCTGATAGTGATGAAATAACGACTTTTTAGGGGGTACCCATCTTCGATGCCCTCTTGCGCAGGCCACTTTGAAGCTATAAGGTCGAGACTTGGACAGTTTAAATCTACGTTTAATGTTAAAAATTTCATATGCAGGTTGTACTGGTCTATCTGCAGTGATTTTGCCACAATTCACTCTTAGAATGTGTGTCACAGCCCGAAATCGCCAAAAAATCCATAAAAACCCCTATTTTGGCATTCAAGGTCATTGACTTTGGTGCCAATCGAAAGCCAGTGTGCGACTTCCTATTAGTGATTAATGGTGACCTAGGCCCTGTCTCGCACCGTTTCTAAGATATGGTGACTTATTGGCTAAAAATCACAATTTTGTCACCCCCCTCTCATTTAGACCCTACTGGCCCCTTTCAAATTTGTGGAAAAGCTTTATGGATCCTGAAACTAGAGTCTTCCAGGCAGCCAATGGTGAAGATTTGAAAATCCTAGCTTCCACCGTTTTTGACCGATCCACCCGAGTGACGGACAGATGGACAGACGGACAAACAGAATTGCAATGGTTAAGACATGCTACAGCAATAGCTGGTGTCGAGCATAATGAGTTCCTAAAGATCTTAAACAAACATCCAGATTAAAGGAAAAAACACACATTATCATACTATCCGATTACATGCAAACCCAACACAGCATCTTAGCAAACAAATAAAACATAAAATAAAATTAATTAATTGAAACAAAATAAAAGTAAAATAAAGAATGCACAGTTACCTGATGATGCGACTGGTTATAGAAAATACTAACAGGTTCTGTGCGGCTAATGTTACGCATATACTTCTGACCAAACTTTCCATGAACAGTGGATGCAGAATGCATCGACAAACTGCTATAAGCAGCACCAGCTGTTAATAAGTTGATGCTAACTGCTATCAGGGTATTTAACAGAATGCAAATGTAACAACACATGGCCATCCTGCAACAGATAAATCAATCAAGCAATCAGTAAATCATTTAATTCTCCAAAGATAATACATCATACAATTACATTATTACTATTATGAGAAATAACAACACCATGAAACAGTAATGTGGCAGCAACGACCATGCAGAAACTGCATGCACAGTTGTCCTAGACAAAACATTATATATCCTGTCATTATTTTTAAACACAAATGACGATAAAAATCACTTTTAACAGACTAAAATACTAAAAACATTCAAGCAAACTAAAAACATCAACATGCCAAATGATATGCTTGAAACTTGCAAATTAAAATCAACTTGTATGAAACACTAACTAAAACATGATGATTAATAAATAAAACCTTAGGCCTGCTTATTAGAATCTGTAAGAGTAGGCCTATCTTATGCAAGAACAGAATGTTGTCTACACAAATGCAGTGCATCTAGCAGCAATGAACGATCGCTCACTCGTAGCGACAGATGGAGGTAGGCTACTGCAAATACCTGACGAGAAAGTCTGGCCAGTTCTGAAAACTGACCAGCATAGACCTACGCGATTGTCACCACTGACAAGAGCAACTGACAAGAGCAACAAGCGTCATTCCAGCACAATCTGATACTGCTAGGTAACTAATTAGGTCAGTCTCATTCTGATTGGTGGTCAGACGGCGGTTCAGAATTGAAGGAAGATCAACACTTGAACCGCTTTGGTGCAACACAATTTTCGGCTGAACTAAGTTCAAATTCAGATTTGACCCGAGTTCAAAGTTGAACGATGTTGGTGCAACGCGCCCTAAGTAACAGTCGAGCTTATGGTATGATTTTTTTCAAATTTATGAAACATTTTCCCATAATTAAACATGAGTCATATGCAGTGGACTAAGTGGGTTGATGACAATCATGTGTCAAGCATATGGTATGTTATGGTTGTCATCTGTCCGTCATCGTCTGTCTGTCTGTAACAAATGTATTGTGGCTAAATGGTGGGTCAAAGGGGACATTTTTTACAACAGTAATTTGCACTGTGTCATAAACATAGGCATGCAAAATTTCAGCAATCTAGTGCATTCTCAAATTCAAAGATGAATGGATCGGCGATCTGAACATATCAATTTTTGCCGGTCTTTCTAATCGCCGATCTGACAGTTTTGGGCATAATTTGATACCTTCAGATCAGCGATCTGAAAGACAGGTAAAAACTGATATGTTCAGATCGCCGATCTGATAGTTTTAGGCAAAGTTTTATACCTTTAGATCAGCAATCTAAGCACTCAGATCGGCAAGATCTGTTAATTACAGACAACAAACTCACATACAAATACATACACATACAAACTCACTTCAGATTTGCCATCGAATATCTAACATTTCAGCTGTCTCCTGTCCAACGCTGCCTCAGCTGGGGCCTTGCCTACTAACCATCTAGATGCTAAGATGTATACTCTGGCTATAGTCGATGCCGAGGGACATGAACAGTCAGTTGTCCATGCTGTACTGGCTAATTTTTTGTAGTGTTATTTAACTTATTTAGATACGTTCGATCTGAGCACTCATTACTATTAATCATTCAGATTGGTGAATTTGTTGTCTGTAATTAACAGATCTTGCCGATCTGAGTGCTCAAATCGCTGATCTAAAGGTATAAAATTTTGCCAAGAACTATCAGATTGGCGATCTGAACGTATAAATATCGATTTGAAAATTGCAACACAACGCTAATATACCACCGGGCAGCCATTTTCTGTTTACATTTTCGATACAATAATTCTAGCAGTACATCGGCGATCTTGCTGTTAGCACTGGAAAATTGCTAGAGGTAGATCAAATAGATACATTATTGAGAAGATGGTAGAACTTATATTCCTGGTAGACACAGAAGGTTCATAAACCATGCCACGACATGCAATGTCACGTATTTAAATCAGGCTTATTCAGTACTATATCAGAGTCCACCTCAAGGAAAAGCTGTTTTTTATAACACGGACATAGAACTATACTGTTTTTGAATAAATTTTACTTAATGCTTGGTAATTGATAACATTTCAGTTCCAACCACAGTCTTAGCAATGTGGCAAAGAAATGTGGCTGCATTCTTACATCAACAATGAGATAAATATAATTAGATAAATAGCGATTTACCACTAGTAATTTTCTGCTCTCTAGTGCGAGATCACTGATCTACTGCTAGCACTGACCTTTTCGATAACAGTTGTGCAAATAAACAAGATCGACCTAACCCTAACCTCAAACCTAACCCTATACCTTAATGATAACCCTATCCCTAACCCCAAGTCTGACCCTAACGTTAACCCAAAATGTTCACGCAAAAAATGTGAAAAACAACTAAGAAACGTAATCGTGAGTCTGCTGAGGTACGTCATATTGCTTAAATCAGAATATCCTACTTAAGACCGGCGCCAAAACTTTAAGCCTAAAAAACTGGCAAAAGTAAAAGTCTGTGTGACTATTGGCTTTGAGTTATTATTCCATCATTCTGTTTCTGTTTTAAAATTTTTAGTTTCTGTTTAGTTTCAATATGTATATTATTGGTTGTAGCGGTAGTCGTTAGTCAGCGGCTGTTTAAACGTAACAAAAAAACCTGTAGTGTACTTTTCGACAGCACTAAATGGAACTAAACCAAAGTGTTCAAACGAAACTGCAACAATTTACTTTGTTTAGTAACTGTGTTTAGTTTACTTTAGTTTACCCACTTTTGTTTACGTTGTCTCCATAGATATGAAGCATGTCTATTCTATGTTTATTTACGTGGACTAGAGATGGGTCACTTGCTTGAAATCAAGGTCACCGGGAATTCCCGGGAATTTTTATGAATGCACATTTTTGCACTAGCCAATACTGTTTTCCCTTAGTTCTCCTCGCTGGAAGCGCCTTTCCCCTATCGGGGACGGACCGGTCTTGTAGGAGCCCCGGGTTTTTCCTGGGATAGACCACGGA
>Ga0209367_1011328_pt1 | contig 11844 bp, 4 predicted proteins | sample WorMetLIZISLAND2_FD_187412 | JGI IMG/M metagenome (GOLD analysis project Ga0209367, IMG submission 187412) | Marine gutless worms symbiont microbial communities from Max Planck institute for Marine Microbiology, Germany - Olavius geniculatus... ... | reverse complement strand
AGGGGAGGGAGGAAGGTGATAGGGAGACGTGGCCCCCCAATTGAAATTTCTGGCTACGCCACTGTTTTGGACTATTGCTGCTTTGCAAATATTAACCCATTTATGCTTACGATTCCTTACATGAAACACCTGATTTGACGGTAAATTATAAAATAATTTGGGCACTAATGGGTTAAGTGGTTTTAATCAGAAAGACAGCACGCTGTAAGACGAAATGCAAATTTCCGATATACAGAAAGAATCGCAATTGTTTTAAACTAGCTCAGAGCAATAAAAGTGATCCCGTAGTACAGGGTATAGGCCTAGTTTAGAATGTGTGACATATGGCCTAATACCAGTTGATTTTCTTGTGCTATTACGTTTTTTTCTGTAGCTTAAAATTTGAAGAAATATATGAACATTTCGAGATATTCTTGGGCAACTAAGTTTCTTAAATACCATTTGACTGTCTCTTTCTTGAGTGTTAGTTTACTGCATAAATGTTCTGTTTGGTTTTCGGTGGTAGACTTGCTAGACTAAGCTGGAACGCTGTCTGCAGTATTTTTGCAGTAATTTTAACACCATCACAGTGCTCGTTTTCAGTAAAATAAGAAGGCCATACTTCAGTTCCAACTTTTAGCAGATGAACTTTCGTTTTTTAGCCACCGACGTTCTGTATACATTCTACGTACATACTGCCAGCACATATGTAATTATGTAATTAGTTAATTTATGTATCTGGTGTGTAGTAATGAATTTAAGTTATAATTTTGCATTTTTATACAGAGAGAAACTTGTACCGCAACATTTTATATATACTGCATCGATGGATTTGCGACGAATTATTTTGTCTGATATCAGTGATAGATATTATTGATGTCGTGCACCTGACTGTGTGTAGGGTAGTTTGAGTGCTTTATAGCCTAATTAATTACAGATGTGTTACCTGAACTTGTTGCAAAGTGCATACGTGGTATTGTGGGCCACTTTAGGCTCATTACTTCCGCCGAAGAAGTCATTACCTACGCCGAAGAGGTTATATGTTTTTGTCTTTGTCTGTTTGTGTCCTGTGGATAACTCTGAAACTTATGGACGGATTTTTGACTAGGGCTTAAGTTTTGGGAGAGGTTGAGCATAACCCAACAAACGCAATGGGGAACTCGCAACAGCGATGCATGTTTGAACGTTCGGTGCGAACCTAGCAACGATGTTTCTTTTACACTCCCCAGAGGGCGCCAGACGGCACGACCGGTCTCGCTCAGCCGTATTGGCTTAAAATCGCAAATTTTTCCCACCCTCTCTCATTTAGCGCCCTCGCTCGGGGTGACCCCTTCGAATTTATAAAAAAGCTTTACGGATCGTGAAACTAGAGTGTTCCACGCAGCCGACGGTGAAGAATTGGTGATCCTAGCTTGCGTCGTTTTGGACTAATCCACCCGTGTGACGGACAGACACACGGACAGAATTGCGATGGCTAAGATGCGCTACAGCAGTGGCTGATGTTGCGCGTAAAAATTAGTACGAACTTTCCCAGAGCAAGAGTGATCGGTGTGCCAATTTTCAGAGTAAAGGGTCAGTGGTGCTCAGTAGCGTCATTTTAGTAAATCATTGGGGGTCTATGTTTACGTATCACATTGTACTTGCAGCATTTACACCTGTTTCAAAGGAACGATTTGCAGAAAAAAACTTAAAATTATAAATCTTTGAAAGTAGTTCGTACACCTCTTTACCCCCCCCCCCGACTAAAGTCTCTGTTGCTCTTCTAGACGGACGGCTGCGTAATATATCGGCACTCGCCAAAATATTTTTCCAGTCACGTTGTCGATTATTGACTAATTGACGTAGTACGTAGTCTCTGACTGCTGACTAGTCTGTGCAGGTTGTGATATTACTCCTATAGTCTACAGAATGTCTTTAGTTAAGCATAAATGTTGTTGTACTTTTACTGGCCACATTATATGGGGAGCAATAAACGCGGTTAATTCCTTATAATTATATAGACGTTATTATTGATTTTCATCGGTAGACGGTGAAACTGTCCGCACGGGAAAATGTCCTTTCCACTCTAGAGCTGCAATAAGTTAATATAGGCCTAATAGACAGAGAAACAGAGTTTCCAGGAACAATCAATGGATGCAAGCACACCCAAGTATAGTAAGTAGTCAGCATTTGTAGCGCGTCATAAAAATGTCAAACAGAAGTTCGAATAGTAGACGTGGATGGTGACAGTTAGTCGAAAGTTTTGCTAAGGGTATAGTTTGCGCAGTAAAAAATAGAGAAAAAGTAAAAAGGGGGAGTTTTGTTAAGGGTGTAGATTGAAAAATAGGAAGAAAGTAAAAAATAAGGGGGAAAGTTTTAAGTGTGTAGGGCCTAGATTTTCCAGTGAAAAAGAGTTGAAAGTAAAAATAAGGGGGAAAGTTTTGTTAAAGGTGCAGATTGAAAAATAGGGGAAAGTAAAAAATAGGGGGAAGTTTTGTTAAGGGTGTAGTTTGCCCAGTGAAAATAAGGGGGAGAGTTTTGATCTACAGCCTTAATCAAACTTTCCTCCTAATTTTTACTGGGCGCAAGCTGCGCCCACCAGGTATAAAAATAGAAGCCACTGGACTCTTCAGGACCTTCAGGTGTCGTCGGAAGGTGTTGGAAGAGGGTGCTGTTCGAATGGCTAGTGGCAAGCTGTTCCAGACACGAGGATCGGTTTAGTTGAGCTGAATGCGTGGCTGGCGAACACTGTGTTGTTGTCTGTTGGCTGGCACAGCAGTTGGCTGTCCGCGTGATCATCGGAGTTGACGCATGGATTAGCACTGAGGTTGAAAATTTGAATTTTATTTTGTGGAATGTTTTTTTTTAAATTCACGAATGTTTACTAATTTCAAAATGCAACAGAATTGACATGTGCAGAAACGAATTCCCTGTAAAATGAGTAGGCCTAATATTGATGAGTGCAATTTTATTGTACAAAGACTGTTTTTAGTTTGTTTTTAGCATGTCAGTATGTTTTGTATCGTGTCTACAGCTGTGTGTCTGCTGATTGCTTTAATAAAGACTATAATCATCAGTTTATGAATTTTTACAAACTTAAAAATGTTTGGTCATTTTCGCCCTGGGCCATCACAAAATCCCTGCATATTTTTGAGTACGCTCAATCCACCTGACATAATGGACCGGCAGTTTCCAGTGTTGGCGTGCAGGCACGCGGACGTGAAGGCATGGGAAAACTGTCTGACGCAAACTTTCCATACCAAAGTCGTCTGCCGGCCGGCGTCTATAGGTGAGTGCAGCTGGGCAGGTAAGCTTCAGCCAGGTAAGCCATGCAGCCTATGTACAATGAATGATAAGCATTGTTCCCTGGCACGGCGCCAATGCACCACGTGCGTCTGCCGGCAACATCACGCGGTTTAGACTCGACTACCGTTCCAGGTAGGCTAACTGATGTAGCCAGCAGCTGGCCTTGCATTGCTATACGTTCCGACGGGTGTCTGGAAGGCCTGGTTGGCCGTTTGCCAAGCTGCCAGTTAGACCACCCACGCGCAACAGGTGCTTTACCTGCACGTAGACTAAATTATGACATTTTGTCAGCCACCTACTCCACTGACTGACTGATGTGAGCTGGCGTGCGGCACGCAATCCAGTGTATACATGTTCATTATTTCTCATTCATTCATTTCGTGTGACTGAAACCTATTGGATACAGACAGAGAAAGAATAAAAACACAAAACTAAAAAATGCTAATAAAAAGCGAAAAAATAATAGGCAAACAATACAATTTCTTTAATATTCGTTTTTATTCAAAGCAAAAAAAAAATTAAAAATTAATAACTATTTGAATAAACAGCGCAGAGACACAACGTGGCAATCAGAAAGCTAATATGAGACTAGGTCCCAATTGCGTACAACCTTAGAGAGAACCTTAAATCTGGCCAATAGATTCTGCATGACATGATGCGCTGAAAGACTGAAGACGTGTGATAAATTTCTGGAAGGGACGAAGACCAGCCGTGATGGGAAAAACCTGGAGTTTTATAAGCTAAACGAACATTCAACATTTGCATTTTGAAAGGCTGAATACATCAATGCAAGGCATGTGATGTCGCGATGTCAGTGCACCGTCAAACAATATTTTTTTTTGGTTTATAAATACATAAGTTTCAAATAACCGCGTGGTTTCTTTGCAACAAATGAGATTCTTGCGACTTCGACCATTGCCGGTAAGCTTAGAGTCTACTTAGTTCTTTGCAAGTTTGCATCATAACGCGTGACTGCCCATCTGCACCCTGAGATTACTTAAGGCATTTGAATCGACGAACCAGTTTTTGGTTACATGTGGAAAGATTTGCGAAAAGTTCTATCTGCATACAGCGACGGCTTTTGCGTACAGAAAGTAAAAGCAGCAGTGAGACTGAAACGCGCACATTAACCAGTCGGCGGCTTTTGATCACACGTGGCCATGTCGGGCGACCTTCCATTCTACTCAGTGTAACTGTCTGTTTGCTCGAATGCGAGGGTGTACGCGTGCAGGTATTAACGTGCATGACTGTTGTCAAGCGCGCACGCGACTACGCATAGGCCTATAAGTTTTAGCTACAGTGTGACAGCTGTCTCCTGACTGATGCAATCCGCAATTACAGTTGCGTACATAGATAGTACGGCACCCTGCAACCGCAATGCTATACTAGCATCATTATACTGTACTCGTTGATTTCTGATCAGACACAAATTATGCGACAAATATTATACTCTATAAGATTGTACTCGGTAATGTGTGCTGAGAACAGCGTAGACTAGGCCTTACTCACAGGCCCGTCGAGGGGGAGTAGGGAACGCTCAATTAAAAAGAAAAATTCAAAAATTTTCTCCCCAGAGGGGCCTCGCGAGAATGTTTCCCCGGGTCCCGTTATGGCTCTTGACGTCCCTGACTGTATAGGCCTACTCAGTTACTGACTATATACACACCCTATATTGACGTTGATGTCAACAGGAATAATGGTGATCATATTCTGGACATAATCTGTGTATCAGTCTGTGTAGCTTTATCACATCTTAATTAGTTTTGCTCAATTTAATCTTATGAAGTGATATTTTTTTCATTCCATTTGTTCCGCCATAAAATTGATTGATGACAAGTTGTACGCAAAATAATTAATATTAATTTACAATATATTCACTTATGTTGATTAATTAATTAAGTCATGCAATTAATACGTTCTAGAGTTAATCCGTTAGCTGAATGTAACACTTCTAGCTGCAAATTACTTTATTTATCACGTTGCTTTGTTTCATGTAGCATGTTGCATGTTACGATGTTTGTCAAGTCTTTATAGGTCGCTAAATTCTAATGAACATCGACGTTAATCGGATGCGGCCATAGGCCTAGGCCTAAACACAGAACCGCGATTGTGTCTACAGGTAGCTTGCGAGTAATGCCGAATTCAGACAAAACTAATGAGTATGTACTGAACTATCCGTCCTTGCCTTGACGGAATTCTACGATATAGGCCGACCGCAATACTGCACGCACAGACGGTCATTACCGGAGAGTCAATCGGTGCTGTAGCCAATTACGTTTACGATTGTCAATCAATCTATAGGTCTGTGCAGTTTATGAACATTTTCATTTGCCTACATAAAAGTAGCCTACGCAGAAACGTGGCTACTGTTTTGAAGGCTATGCAGCAGAATATCAAGAACTGTGCTAAAATCTAGGTCAAAATTACTGCTGGCTATAGATAGAGCTACGTATGCCTGACTTTATTAAATGGCACACCAATCACGCCAACGAAGACTACGTGATGAAATAGATCGTAACAACATGTTCTGCGTTGGTCATTGGCAGAAATTGTGCTTACCGGCAACTTTTATGCATGAATGAATAAATTGGACGTAATTAGCACAAAAGCGGGAAAACAATATGGATCTATAGATAACAGTCCGTCGCTCAAGCGTAAAGCGTCGGTGTGGAATTGTGAATGCCTCGATTCGTCAGCCGTAATAAACTTATAACATCTGACTCAAATATTTCATTTTGCTGTGAAATTGCAATGCTTCTTCCTCTTCCAGTCATAGGTAATGGCCTGAACAACCACGCCCTAATTAAAGCAGCATGTAAAAGTGACGAACATGTTCAAAAACACGAAACATTTGAGCGGAAATTCTGCACATATAGGTATGACTGCCGGAACGCTTTCAACTCCAGGGGTTTTGCCGCCCCTGGACCTCGCTGGGGCTTAGCTCCCATACGCCCATTATACGCTTGCGCTCGCTATGCTACCGCGCTCGTCGTGCCCCCGTTAAAACTTCTGGGTCCGTCTGCATGCAGCTAATCTGGACCTAATTGACTAACTATGATCCCGTCATCGGATTAGGAAGTCATGTTAAGTCAATGCTGTGCCGACACTGCGTGACTGTCAACATTATTATCATAGTTAAAGCGTAACAACTACTGGGCGTTCACTTATACCCCGTTTACACGATCAAGCAAACATCGAGCAATCATCGAGCAAACATCCAGCAAATGTATTCAAAATACACGTGCACGACGGGTGCTCTAATTAATGCTCGATAATTGCTTGATCGTGTAAACGGCGTATTATACAGACAACTTTGACGCAAAGTTTCTCGGATCGTAAACACTAAACAGTAGCAGGTAGGGCAACTGAGCTGCAATAATCGATTATTTTGTGAATGAACGATGACGTCACGGCTAGTGGGCGGAGCCAGCATGTGCGTACGGTATGTGTGTGGGCATTGAAGACACGGCGACGTAGTGAGGCCAAGGTCGACTCGACTGCACTGTAGGCCTAAGTCTGCTCTCTGATCAACTTGTTGTTGTTGATGATAGCTCAACTTGGTGCTCGTAGCCAAGCTAAAGTCCTCTCACGGCTAGCCTGAAAGTGGCGTAGGCTAATTGCAACTAAAGGACTAATAATAGCCTCGTCTAGCATACTGCACGGCGACAGAAACATATTCCAGTCATCGCAGTTGCGTCATGACGATCTATAGCAAACAGACAACCGGAATTAAGCAGTAGGCGCTAACTTTTTCAGATAAACATGTAATTCAGCATTAATGCTATTGTTTTGCACGATGCAATTATACCTGGACTATTTGAAAAAAAAAGTTAAAGGCGAACTGCAATCGTTGTGTTCACGGTGATGTTATGTAAACGCTACGCGGGCCACGCGTCTGGTCCATTCGGCTGTCGCGTTATTAATAAATTGACAGTGAGGACTTGTCTCAATTTTTGTCCTCCAATACTCGTTTATTCCGTAACTTGGGGGCCTATATCTTGCGTTTACAAGTTTTGTCTAAAAGCAAATGGGTATAGGCCTTCTTTATCGTAAAATGATCAGATATTTTGTAACAGGTGTATCAGCAATTAACCTGTCTGTGCATGAGATGTCATTCAACGGCAGTAGCATTCCTATTTATTGATTAGGGTGCGGTCTGTCCAGGAAGACATGCGACGGAGTTCTTGAGCCTCGTACGTGTTTACTTTTCGACTTGTTTACAGTAGTCCCAGTGTGTTTTGATGATTTTACGACTAAAGTACGCCATCTAAGCTATCTAATGTTTTCAAGGTTTATTCAACTGTTTATCGCGGAACCGGTTATCGAGAAACTTCCAAAGAGTGTTCCAACTTCCAAGGACAATTAGCGAGACTGCGAGTATTACGCTATATATTATGGAGATAGCCTACCTTTGGCAGTGGCGGTTCTAGCGCTGGGTCCAGGGCAAGAGGCCAGTGGGCAAAGACCCCCTGAAGCTGAAGCACTTTTGGTTTTTTGGACATTCAATGGAAGCCGCAAATTTGTCCACTTTTCTAAAATTTCGAAACGCAAAGAAATCAGATATTTGCAGAAAATCATAGGTGGCCACGAAACTATAGAGGGGCCTGAAGCAAAACTGGGGCTGGGCTTTATGCCCCCGGGCTTAAAACCGCCACTGACCTTTGGTCGCCATGACGATGGGAGGGAGGAGTTATTGTTATTGTGGGGTCAAGGGCAAGGCGAATGTCAGGACACTGTGAACGCATTTAAAACGATAAGCTATGTATAATATTGTTTCGCAACACAGATGAATTAGGCCTATTCTATGGTCTGTTGTCCCAGACCCTGGGCTTTTCTGTGAATCGTAAATTTCATTTACCGATCGAGTTCTGATCGACTGGTAATTCGAACTTACAAGTCAATAAGCCGCATGGTCTGTGACAGAAATTGGTGGTTTGTGAAGAAGAAGAATTAATTCGGACCCAAAACCTACCAGTCCAGCTACCGCCTGTCGAGGTCGCCGTGACAGGACATCGGCCGACGCCAAAGTCGAGCATATTCCATAGGCCTCTCAACCACGTGGCGTAACTTCAAATTTTGGTCCCCTCTGCAAAAAATCATCCAAGGCCCCCTTCCTTTCTTTTCTCTTTCTTCACGCTCCCTCCCCTCATGCCATCACCTTTTAGCTGTTCTTATCCCCTTTCTGACGGCCTCTTTCTTGTCTTCCTATGGTCCCTTTCCTTACAAGTAGGCCTGGACCGTCTCAATGCAGTTAGGAAGTCTGGGGGAGCGCTGCGAGCTTCCCCAGCAGGGTCGGGGAGGAGCCCTGACCGAAAAATTATTATAGGCCTAGCATTTTGGCGCTCCAGAATCCGCATCTGGTGAGGTCAATTTTTGTGTTTTTGCTGTGCGAAATAAATAAACACCATAATTTTGGGCCCCCTAGACTGTAGACTCGCGGGCCTCCGCATTGCTGGGCCTGCGTGGTCAGTAGTTACGCCACTGCTCAATTCTTCTAGAGTACACGTGACTTTCTTTTTCCCAGTTCAACTCAGCCTCCTACCCTAAGCGGGAACTCGTGTCTTGCAGTCTTGTGGCTCCCCTGCGCCAGTTCCCGATGAGGGTAGGGGGCTGAGCTGAACTATAGGCTTAAGTGTAATCTTAAGAGTTGGCAGATACGGGCCAGTGTACGAACAGTTTCATTCACGTTTTTCGCGCCCGATCCGCTCATTCATGCATTCGACGGCGCCGACTGGCACACTGCCAGCGGGCGGAGCAATCGTAAAGTACCTACTCACTCACTCAGTTGTGTGGGGCGGGGCAGCCATAGCGTGATGTCGGCTGATCAGCACTACTCAATGAAACTACACTCACTAGTCACTACTGACGTAGATAGGCCTGCGTCCCTAGTATTGGTGATGGGTCCACCTCAGATATCGAAATGCACACTTCATAAAATTCTCGTTCAATTAGCGTAAAGTTATTGCTGTTCTGGAATATTGTGTAAAATATGTGAACAGAGTTGCTTGAGAGATTTCTATTGAATTACACTTTCTTATCCATTCGCGTTCACCATTTGATAAAATAGAAACCGGAAAACAAAGTGCTAGCCGCGTTTGCATCAATGTAGCTTGCAGCAGGCTGTCTGTCAGTTTTTGAGCAGTGAGTACATTGTATCGCATCGAATCGGATCGACTCGAGTATCAGTAGTAAGTGAATTAGCCCATCTCCAATTCATAGTAATACGTCGACTCTGTGTCGACTCGTTGTGGACGAAGGCCGGCGGTCAGACAGACTGACAGACGGCACAGTACAGACGGTATAAAGATAGCTCGGCGGCGCGACCTACGGTACTAGCCAGGTAGACTGAGTACCGTAGACTGCTTAGGACGCACCTGCGAAGCGCTGTGAATATTGGAGGCGTGGCTTAGTGGCCGGAAGTTTCGGCGCGACGTTACGAAGGGAAGTTTCCAAGTCGGCGTGACAGACAGACAGACAGACACGTGTCAACTGTCAGGTCTTCGTTGTGGATCGCAGCAGTTGAAAAGTTCTGACTTTTTCGCTGATCGAGTAGCCTACCGTACGTGACATTGACTGGAACCAGCGCGTATTAAGGAACAATATGAATGATCGTTGGTGGACTGTGTTGGCGGCGTTACTGGTGATGTCCGCGTGGATTTGTCAACATCACAACTCAGTGGACGCCGCGGCGCTGAGGCACGGCAGACATCGAGGAGGATCGCGACGTTCCAGAGCTGATCCAGATAGACCGGTATGACAACTAATTAATCCAGCGATTATCTGTAGTTAATCTATTCTATAACGCTGCCGCTTAGATCGTAATAACGGAAAACGACGTGACATCATACAGCTGATGACAAGTGATGTTCTGACCGTGACCTCGCTGACCCTGACTTTGACCTTGACCGAACCTCGTTTTTTGATAGCGTACTGTTCAGATATTTTGATCTTCTGCGTTGCTCAGTGAACGTTAACTTTATTAAACTAAAACGCGATTTGTGTGCGATTTTGTTTTTTTTCATTTCAGTTAATTAGTTTCGTCGCACAATGATAGTTTTGAGCGCTTTGCCAGCGAGCAGCGAACCGCGCGCTGCAGCTTAATCACGCAGAACCCGATGCTCTTTGACGATTGTGGAGTTTTCCGTAGTTGTAGCCTAGTAAGTAACACGTAGACTGGCAGACAATTTCCACCGCCGAGTAGGCCTACAGGGTGGGCCAAAAAAGTAAGCTATTGCACTTTGTCCATATCTTCGCTAAATATTGATCAATTTTCACAATTTTTCACCAATGAACATTGTAAGAAATTTGCTGCACAGTGACATACACATTACGCTTATTATGTCGCTACACTACCGTGTAAAATATAAACATCCAAAAACGTACAATATCTATAGATGAACAGAAGGTCTAATGGTAAATTTTTGAAGTATTTAACTTAAATGTTAAAAACATTGGAGAACATATTAAACATTTATTTTTCAAATAATTTGAACGATTTCACTGTGCACTAATTTACAATATGCACTAATGCTGGTTGATGGCTGCAATCTTGCTCAGTTAACTGCATGAGCATACAGAGCAATTTTTTTCAATTGTGCGGCCCTACAAACTGCACGATTTTTTGAAAGATAAAAACTTACTCTGTAGCTACACCTAAACCTTTTCGACACTTATTGTAACTAATATTTAACATTTTACTTAAATAATTTAAAAATTTACCACTCGATTTTATTACCATCTGTGGATATTGTACGTTTTTGGATATTTATTTTACAAGGTAGTGTAGCGACAGAATAGGCGTGGTGTGCAAGCCACTGAATAGCAAATTTCTTCCAGAGTCTACTGGTGAAAAATTGTAAAAATTGGTCAACATCTAGAGAAAATATAGAAAAAGGACCATAGCTTACTTTTTGGCCCACCCTGTATATACACACCTGGCGTCCGTGTCTAAACTCTGGGAGTAATTAATCCAGCCTTTCGTTTTCCGAGCTCAGTTAAGCCCAAACTCCATTTCGTCAACTTTTTGTCACCGACTTTGTCGCCGACTTGCTGTGTGTCTTGTTGCGGACTAAATTCCATTAGAGCGACACAAACGGGTTGTCGCGAACTTTGTCGCAACCATCTCGCACCATCTCAAAAATAGTTTACCTTATTGGGTAGTTGATGTATTGTACAGTCTATTGATAGGCCCGTCGAGAGGGTGGAGTAGGAGGGGTAAGCTACCCCGGGCCCCGCGACGTTTGGGAGGCCCCGCCGTCGTTCAGAAATACAACAAGAAATTTGAGCTAATGCTCACGGGACGCGCGAAAGCCTATAGCAGTTCCTGCCCGCAGGCAGTCCCCATCGCAGTACTAACCGGGCCCGGCGTGGAGTTTTCACCGAATTCACCGAAGCCACCAGAACTACTGGTGGCCTAAGTAAGCACAGGCAGAAGCCATATAACGCTTACTATCCTAATAACTAACTGTAACTATGTGTTTCCGGTTGCAGTTCCCGTTTCAAACAATTTTTAAATTGATTTATTGTATTACTGGTTACACACACATCAGACAGTGCATTCCAGTGATCAATTACTCTGTT
>Ga0209367_1011327_pt1 | contig 11846 bp, 3 predicted proteins | sample WorMetLIZISLAND2_FD_187412 | JGI IMG/M metagenome (GOLD analysis project Ga0209367, IMG submission 187412) | Marine gutless worms symbiont microbial communities from Max Planck institute for Marine Microbiology, Germany - Olavius geniculatus... ... | reverse complement strand
GATATCACCTTTTTATGATTTTTGCTGTTTTCGATGTGTCACTCATTGCGTGTCGCCGTTAACAAGTGTATAAACTGATGTTTTGTACATTTATGATAATAATAATAATAATAATAATAATAATAATAATATGGTTGTAGTAGACGCTCCTCATGATGATCCAGCCAGCAACCTGAGCAGATTATTACGGGTGCTAGCTTTAGCTGCAGACTTTTTTAAGTGTGCATGATAAGACAGAGTCTGATTCAAGATAACTCCCAGGTAAACTGGATTGGCGGCCATTCATACTTCACAATGAGGTCCGTACAATGGGCTTTCAAGTGAAAATGGAAAATTCTCTGGGTAAATGCGCATAATATAACATAACTTTGCCAAATTTAAGAATAATTTAGCGAAACTTCGTAGTTTGGCGTAAATTTTAACCCCAAATACGGGTGTAAAATATAGCTTCAATATTTTGGTCTTTGAAAAATAAAAGTTAAACTAGAAATATGGGGCAGAGCCCAACGTGAGGCCGCCCGGCACCTTAAGTTTGATTAGGGGTAAAGTTTGGGGTGGGGGTGAAATACCCACGGTAGCAAAATCACGTGGCCCGAACTCAAATGCATTAGCATACGTAAAATGCGCTTTGTCGAGTTGAGTGGGTTTACACCTGCGCAACATCTTTTTTGATAGTGGACCAAAGTTTACCAATTTTTTTGTCAAACGCGGAGTGATGGCGGTCAATCAATTTTATTTCCAATTGTTGACCTCTTGATTTAATCCCGAGATATTGGCAACCAAACTTTGATGTCGTCCAAAATTGTGCGCACAGTCGATTTTGGGTGGATCAACATCTGCGTGTTTAACTTTTTTATTGGTGCACAAAAGTTCAACAATTTTTGTTGTCCAACACGGAAGGAATGGCAGTCAATCAAGTTTGTTTTTTTTGTTTTCAATACCTTGACCGGTTTTTGAGATATTTGTGGTCAAACTTAAAAGTTGTAATAAAACGCGCCGAATTTTGGACGTTTTTGCCCTCCCAAATTTTAAGGGAACGGTGCCCCCCAAATGTTGTATATAAGTGATAATGCCCACCTTATGGCAAGTCATGTGGCAAAGTTTAATAAGGTTACCCCCTTTACCCAAAAGTTATAAGCGCTAATAAGCTACAATTTAAGCCAATTTTGACCCCTCTTTCGAAAAAATGTTAGGGGAACCCTCATCTGCGGTGGGGTGTAGGCTAACAAAACTAGGACATATAGCGCGTGTAAAAACGTCTATAGCGCGTGTAAAAATTTCGTGGCGCAGCACCCTCTAGGGGCCGAAATGCGGTATTCCAAAAAAATTCGATTTTGGGGGGTACAACTTTACCTCTAAATCTCCGTAAGTGGGAAACCAAAGTTCATCGAACTTTTTGTTGAACGCGGGAGGGAACGCTGTAATGCGCCAGGTTTACGGATTTTAAATATCAGAGATATTCGCGTTCAAAGTAGAAAGGGTCCGAAATCGCGCCAAATTTAGCATGTTTTTCGCCCCCAACAGTCTCCCAAATTTTTGGACTGGCATTTGTAAATTGAACACGCTTCCGAACGTGTGGCAAAATTTCGCGGAAATCGGACCACAAACCTCGGAGATCTCGCGATGAAAAGAAGAAGAAACTGCGGTAAAACATAAGACTTTCCCGAACTATTGTTCCAGGCGGCCTAAAAACGTCAAAAGTGTAATATTTTCGGACTCACACTGTGCATACACTACACAGCAGCTGTATTTAAAAGCTCGCGGAAACACAGTTAAACAATTCACTTGGGTTGGGTGACATTTTGGACAAGTTATGTCGAAACCATTAAACCTATATAAACTACATAATTTTTTATAATAAGGCCTACCACGAAGATCCGTCATCATCGTCATCATCCGTCATCATCGGGACGGTAAAATGAGTAGTAACTCATGTACATGAGTTACGGAAGGTGGGGACCTTGGTACAGCTGACTGGGGTTGCCTAGCCGGCCGCTGCGCCAGCCTGTGTCTGCAGGCTGCACACGGTGGCCGTGCGGCAGGCGACTCTGGTTAGTGACGAAAGCGCATTAGAGGCGTGCGCATGCTCGCGACGATGCGCTATTCAAATTGACGACCTTTACCTTTTTTTCATCGTCATATATTCCTTTAATAAAAAGTTGACATAGAAATATTAAGCTGGAGCATGAAAACACGGCACAAAAAGACAAGAGAGCCTACTTCTCAAGTTTATACGAAAAGATGAACTGCGATAACAGTGGCATTTTCACCAGACTGGAATCTGAAGCCAAATAATCTACAGACTACTCATTTGCCGATACTTATAAAACATATGAGAAGGCTTGGCTGAATGTCACCAACTTAGCATCTTGCTCAAGGTTGCTTGCAAATGACTGGCGGTGATATTCGAAGCGCAACCCGAAAGTTACGAGTCCGACATTCTTGACTACTATGCACGTAGGCCTAGACCATTTGTACGTACACTGTAGGCTACAAAAGATCAATCCGAGGCCTGCCCATAGAGTGGAAGCGCCCTCCCGGACGCCCTCGCCACACGTGGCTACGTACCCTGGAAGCAGATTTCCAGCCTCATAATCTTGGTCTCAACTCGGCTTGGAAATACGCCCAGGATCGAGAACACTGGAAGCACCTCGTGGAAACCGCTACGCTCCAGCTCGGGGCATGCGCTTGATGATGATGACGATAATGTAGGCTACACGGCAGCTTGAGACCGGCTGATATCGACGGATGGCGAATAACCTACTTCTACCTGCAGTCTGTGCTCGCGAGCGTCACCTGCACGGACGCCATGTGTGTTTGATTGATGGATCGATGTCTGCTCATCATAACATACGAGCATCACTCCCCGTGACGCATGACAACATATCGACCTCAACCGTCCATGACGAACCAACAGCCAGAGATAGTCAGCGCTGCAGTCAGTACGCCTACACCGGGTGGAACAAAAACTATACTTCAACGTACGGTAGTCTGATACCATATAAACTGCAAAAACACCACACATTTATAGACCGTGGCTGTTCGAACGACTTAGATATTTGCTGATAATTATTTTCAGCTTAAATGCGCTCATTTATATCGAACCATCTTTATATTTTTTTCCAAATACCAGTGCTACTGTACACGCAGACTGTGAATCAAACAGCGTGCGTCGTCGTGACGCAATTACAATCTTTATTGGCTCCCTTAATAACTAAACTTGTTTACATTAACAGACAAAGAACCACGTCAGTTAATGAAAATGAAACGATATGCGAGTTTAAAAAGTTCAAATATAGGCGTAATGCATCTGACAGTAAGGAAAACTAAAACACCAAAGAAGTGTCACTTTCTTGTTGCACCCTGTAGTTGCTGCATCGATTGGTGCAAGTCGTCGTCGACGTAGCTCTCTGCGCCAGTCTCCGTTGTCGTCTTCGTCGTGAACTGTCGCTTTGGGTTCTGTTTACGAAAAACGTGTGACGCGTGTGTCGCTACCAACGGCGTTTATTCGTGCACTTGGTTGTCGGTCGTGCTCCAGTGCTCTAGTTAACACAATCATCATTGTCAGGCTGAGTTGTTGATCTGGGTGCCTAATCACATGATATTGACTGATAAAACAACAAAATAGAAGTGACCGGATGAGGTAAACAAAAATGAAAAACAAATATCGAAAAATAACAAAAGAAAAAAGCAAGGACTAATCTGACACACGAATAAAACGGAATGTGATCTTAAGAAATATTACAGCGTGCAGTGGATAACATTCTGCGACTGGGACATGGCATCGGTAGCGTCCAAAGCTCATGTTCTATTCAACGTTTTGTCGACAGTGCTTGTAGCGCTAGCTTTCTGTGTGTCCACTTCGTCGACTGGTAGCGTTTGTCGACATGATCCTCGACCGCAGAATATGACCGTCTGGAACGACAGTCCAGCAGATATCAGCGTCAACGTTCTGTGGACCGTCGAAAAGGTATCAGCCCCTCTTAAACGTTAACAGTGATTGACGTTTACATCACGTTCGAACTAATTTGCGATTTGTCACATTTTTCTTATTTTTTTGGCCACAGGACGACGTTTTTTATAAATCGTGCCCCTTTAGGCCTGCAGGTATATCACAAAATAAAACTACGTTGTAAACAACGCACAAAACTCCGGACAAAAGTAAAGCGAAATATTAGCGTAAAGCCGAGAAAATAATGTGACAAAACTTAGTCTAATTTTGCCTATGTTTCTCGAAATTGAAACAGTAAACTTTGTATTTTTGACGCAAAGAAGAGGCAACGTTTTGGTGTGGTAAGGATAAAAGAACACAAAGCAGGAAAAAGAAGAGCAAAATAAAAAATAACAAGTAATCTGCTAACGCAAACAGAAACGCGCAACAGCCGCGGTGCATGTTTGAAACACAGTAAAACAAAGTAAGTCATTCACCAGAGGGCGCCAGGCGCCAGACGACCCGCGGCTATAGTGTTTATAGTGTTTTATTTACTCGTACTCACCGGAGGTTGCCATCTATCGCTCTGCTAACGTCGTATCGGCTGGATATAGCAAATTGTGCCTACCCCCTGTCATTTAACGCCCTCGTTCGGGGTGACCCCCTTCGAATATGGAAAAGCTTTACGGTTTTCGAAATTAGAGTCTTCCACGCAGCCGATGGTAAAGATTTGGTGATCCTAGCTTGAATCGTTTTTGACTGATCCACCCGTGTGACAGACAGACGGACGGACGGACAGACAGAGAGATAGACAGAATTGCGATGGCTAAGACGCGCTACAGCAGTAGCTGCTGTTGCGCATAAAAGGAAAGAAAAGTAAACGTTTTAGACTTAAGATTTCCTGTGGCATTGCAGATATGTGCGTCGACGTCGGGGTGTTTCGGCGATAGCATGGCCGTAGCCCTAAGCAGCAACAACATCGTCGACTATCAGCTATTTCCCGTCTGCATCCAGCGCGGCGCTTCTCTTCGGTAATCTACATCGTTTACTTTTACAACACAGCCCTCAGTTTCTGTTTGCGTGTCAGCTGATAAACCAAGTTTCTACTTTCCAAGATTATGTAACGAGAAGCAGTTCACCGAGAGCGCCAAAAAGATTTCTTGCTTGCAAATCCCACTGGACTGCAGTGTTCTGACCCCGAATCAGAAATCATGGCCGAGCCGCTGGATTAGGCCTAAGCCTACATGAACAGCCACAAGTTGCAGTTCAATTGTGGTAAAAGTTTGTGCAAAAATCGCAATATTTTATGCATAGTAGTAGAAACATTGCGACTATTATAAGGCTACGTTTATGAGTGTCGTAGTCATAGAAACGATCGTCCTGATTTATGTGGATCGACGATTATTTTCCAGGATTCTCTGCACTCAGTCGACGCTAGGCGGCATGCGATCTATCGAGTGTTTTTTAAAAATAATTGTTTGGAAACATTTAAACTTAAAACGCACACGATGTGTTACAATAAATTTAAACTAATGCTCACGGGACGCGCGAAAGCCTATAGCAGTTCCTGCTCGCAGGCAGTCATCCATCGCAGTACTCACCAGGCCCGGCGTAGAGTAACTTCGTTTCAGCCGAAACGCGTTACCAACTACGCCACGCCACCAACGCCAGTACAGTGGCGCCACCTTGTAAATGATATAGCCTTGTGTCGCAGCGCAAAATTGCAAAAAAATCCATAAAATCCTCTATTTTGGCGTTCAAGGTCATTCAAGGTCATTGAATTCGGCGCCAATCGAAAGCTAGTATACGATTGCCTATTAGTGATTAATAGTAACCTAGGCCCTATCTCGCACCGTTACTGAGATCCATGTACAGCGACTTATTGGCCAAAAATCGCAAATTTTGCCCACCCCCCTCGCATTTAGGGTCTTCGTTCGGACTGACCCCCTTTGAATTTATGAAAAAGCTTTACGATTCCTGAAACTAGAGTTTTTCAGGCAGCCTACGGTAAAGATTTGGTGATCCTAGCTTCCACCGTTTTTGTCTGATCCACCCGTGTGACAGACGGACGGACGGACGGACAGAATTGCGATGGCTAAGATGCGCTGAAAGCAGTAGCTGCTTTCGCGCGTAAAAATGCAAACCGATTAGGCCTACTGCTATTCATTGCTTGAAACCAAGTGTTCTGCAGACTGCACACTGAGAGTTAAGTTGTTATGGACTTTCTTATCACATCAATAACTGTTTGTTTGTTGAGGCGACATAATTTTATTTCAGCGACTAACTAAGCACTTTAGCAAACAAGATTGCGATTTGATACGTTTAAATGGTTTATTGTTATCAGTGGCGTTGGTTAAACAGGTTCCAGTCGCCCACTTATTTCGACGAGACGGTTAAGCTGCAGTTTTACGTCACTGATGAGGTCGGCTTCAAGACGTGCGACTTCAGTCGCGGGCGCGTTCTACCCGGGTTTGACGAGCGATCATCATCGCTCTTAGTAACACCACAGTATCTCAGCCAAAACATCAACTACTTTATCGGTAACTAATTGTCATCGCCTGGAAGCGATCGTCTATTATCTTTTGCAGATGACTAACAAAATTGAGTGCTAACAAATTACACGACGTCAAAGATTAATGTAGTAAACCAGGAAAGTGTTGGGATAAGGCAGCGGTATAGTCGAATCCTCGCAAGCCCGGTGTCGTGGGAAATTTGTCGCACCTGAAAAATTCTTCCCACTTCCATATTGTCATAAATGTAACTAACGCTAACCCTAACCCTAACTCTAACCCTAACCTCAACTCTAGCCCTAATCCTAACCCTAATCTTAACCCTATTCCTAACCCTAACCCTAACCCTAAATTTAACCCTATCCTTAATCTTAACCCTAACCCGTACTGCTGCGTGTGGGAATAATTTTCCGGTGCGACGAATTTTCCACTACACCGGTACGCGCTATGGCCCGTTCGTACGTGCAGACCGTACATATGTACGGGTGCTAATTATGTTCTTCTGCTGTACGGCATTATGACATATGTAACAAACTCTTCTGCCGGCTGCTTCTGTTTCCTGATTCGTCTTCAAAGTCACGACGTACTGCTTGTGATGTTGCTAAGCATTTGCTGTTCTGTCCAGCTTATATGTCAGCAGGTTGTATTCGTTGTGTGGTTGAACTGCAGCTGACAGTCGTCAAAGTCCGTTCTTCGTCTGTTCGTCAGGACTTCGTATCGTTGTCACCGTGCAGGACTGGCAATGTGGCACCGGAGAACAGACAACCAGCTCAGCCTGCTCGTCGCACGGCGTTTGCGCCGCCAGACCTTGGAACGTGAGTCAATTTACTGTGCCTTCCGCTGCGTCGTCAACGTAGATTGTAGGACATGTGCCCCCCCGGACAGACGCCCCTCGTCTGTCACTCTGCATGCTCATATTATTATAAGGTTTGAAGTCGTCATACATATTGTTTTACGAAGCAGTTATTTATTTTATTTTATTTTACAACATACAAACAGATTACTACAAAATAATGTCCAATGCCTACAACACGTTACCAATGCCTATGAAAAAGTTTTAACAGTTTCAGATATGCACGCGATCATAGTGTCCCAGAGCACGAAGGACCTCTTGTAATGACTTCTTGTCATCGCGGCGGTATGATGATTCCAAACCTTATAATATTATAAGCATGCAGAGTGAACCGTCAACGTATAACTGCATTTAGCTTCAGGCGTTTACAAAGCGACAAAAATGAACTGAATGGAAATAAACCAAAATGAACCGAATCGCCAGTTCGTTCGCTACGTACAGTTTGGACTGGCATTGTAGGTAAGTTAGGTTCTGTCGCTTTGTGCACTTTTTAGACGCAACTGAACTGGACTAAATTTTTTTGTTCAGTTTAGTTCATTTTATTTTGTTCGCTCTGCACGTTTTTTTTTGTGTTTTGGTGCTTTTGACAGTTCGACAACAATTAAACAAAACAAGATCTGATCATTTCTGACGCGTGCTTAGCCTACTGGGACGTAAAACCCTACTCACTCACTCACTTAGCCTACTGGTCTAACCTTGTGTTTGCTTAACGTCAAATAATTGCAAAACTACAGTCTGTCGTTGTAAAAAAAATTTGAGTGAGCGAATTGCACGGACGCCTGTGATTATAACAAGCGATGCTACTACAACTGGTCGACGCTGCTGCTGCTGCTGCGACAATCAGAGGTTGCAGGTGATGCTGGCTGCACGGGTGGCATAGATGTAAAAACGTTTTTTTACGTTTTTTAACGTTTTTTATTTTGCTTAACGTGTTTTTGTTTAAAAAACGTGCATTGAAAATCCCATCAAAAGCTTTGTGAAGCACTTTTGGGACCACAGAAACGAGTTAATAAGTCATAGTGATGTAGTTTACTTAGTTAGTCCAAATAGACTAAATAAAATGTTTTAACTGGTATATTTAGTTAGTTTAATGCTATTGTCTTATGACCACACAGCTGAATTAAAATTAAATGAAGTTCTCTCTATCTAAACTATAGTTCCAGGTATGCTGCACTTACAGCATTAGGCATTAGGCCAAAAGTTGAACACATTATGGCCAACGTTTTTTATTCAACGTTTTTAAACGTTTTTTATTCTTGCCACGTTTTTTAACGTTTTTTAACGTTTTTTTTATTTTTCCTGGAACGTTTTTTTACATCTATGCACGGTGGTGTTGCAGGGTGATTACGAGTGCTACTGCTGTGACGGGTTCAGCGGCCAGTACTGTGAGGTCGATCCGTGCATACCTGAGCCGTGTTTCAACAATGGCACTTGTACTCCGACGCAGTCCACTCGCTTCACTTGCCAGTGCTTACCCGGTAGGCCTACTTATAAGCCGTTTGTTTAATCACTTCGCAAATAACCACCGCTCTTAATCCACTACTCGATCGTTGAGGATCAGCTGTACAACGAGCTGCATACAAAAAACCGTACAGCTAACCAACCGTACAACAAAAACTCCGCATAAATCGAAGACTCATACAGCTGCAACAAATCCGCTTGTTGTACGACTTGTTGTCTAACAAATTAACAACAAATCAAAGTAGTGGAGTTTGGGTCTTATTTATTACCTCTGTCAAAGTAGTAGGTTATGTTTTAAGTCTTTTTATATCAGGACTTGTCAGCTGTATTATTGAAAAACTTACAAAATAAAAAACCTGTGGTAACATTTTACGCAGATGTGAAGTGTCCAGTAAAATTTTGGAGGCGATCTGCTTTAAGATCGGGATTTCGGATTGTTGAAATTGTCCAAAACTACAACCACAATTCATAACAGGGGGCTTTTAAGTAGTAAGTCAAAGTCATGCATGGATATAATAATTAATTTGCATATCGATCGAGCGATGTGTGTCGTATAAAGTACCGGTACATGAATTCGTCATGTGGTTGGTGCCATAGTTCGAGAAAACGTTTTTTTCGTTTTTTTTAAATTCAAAAAAAGTGACTTTTTACGTTTTTTTAAATGACCTGTCAAAAAAACGAAAAAAACGTAATTATATCGATACAGCATAATCTTACCTGAATGTGCAAAACTTTCCATATACGCTGGACTATCAAGAGACGACTGTTTAGTGGGAGGAGTGGGGACTGTCAGACGATGATGCGTCCGAGTCTGAATATGCGGAAGGAGAAGTGGACTAACTATAACAGACTGTTTGTCTGCTTAGTATATAGAAGTGCTAACTTTATATAGTAATACTGACAGTCGATAGTCGCTGCATAATAGGCCTACATGTAATGCCTTTTGCAACCTGACTTTTTGGAAGATTTTCCGCTATTTTATATATAGGCAAGTTTTTTTTACGTTTTTTTGAAAATTTAAAAAAAACGTGACTTTTTACGTTTTTTTGAACGGCTTCACACGTTTTCTCGAACTATGGTTGGTGCAACGCGCAGAGTTCACGGGTCGGACGTGTGAGACGCACCTGGAGCTGTGCAAAGTCAACATCTGCGAGAATGGCGCAACCTGTTTCCTGTCGCTCGACGGAAGTGCCCAGTGCGCATGCGCAGACGGATATGACGGTCCGACATGCGGCCATCGGGTACGCTGATACAGAAATTGTTCGTGAATTGAGCGACTGTTGCGATAATAAAATAATTGCAGGTCACTTCAGGAACAAATCTTTAAGCAGTCATTTGCACTGATACTAACGGTTTGCGAAGGGCAGACACAGCAACTTTTCCGAATTCTACAATCGCCGCGTTTTGACAGGTAAATGTTTAATTCGGTGTAGGCCTAACTAAATAGCATCAGAGAAATAGCGAGCAAGAGTTTATCGAAATAGCTTTAAACAACGCGAAACTCTATAGTTGTGTTTGTTTGTAAAAACTGGTTTGCTGCAATAATTCAAGTTAATTTTCTTCGCTGAAGAAAGTGGTTATATCACATGGTCTGACCATTTGTTAGTTTGTTTTAGCTGGATTTAAAAGCAGAGTTATGCGCTCAAAATGTATTTGATGAAATTTTGTGCTCTGATAAGGCGTGGCCTAAGAAGAAACTTCGAAATATTTCTTGGCAATCTTAATGATTATTTTGCAGTTGGACAGGCAGTTTTTTATGCGTGTAAATTGTCTATCAGGAGAATGACGTCACGGCTACAGGCGCTAGCAAGTCAACTGGGAGCCCAGAGCCCCAGCCCACGGAAAGTGCGCTTAGCCAAGGTATGTGACAGACCCATAAGAACGTAACAAGAATTTTTATTCGGGGGTGGTTTTTCCCTCCCGCTTTCTTCCTTCTCTCATCTCCTTTCCTCGTTCTCCTTTTTTACGCGCGATAACAGAATGCTTCGCGCCACTTAGCCATCGTCTAGGTGTCTGTCCGTCCGTCCGTCACGCCCATGAGCTGTATCAAAACGGCGCAAGCTAGGATCACGAAATTTTCACCTTGGGCTGCCTCAAGGACTCTAGTTTATCCTGACAAAATTTCGTGCCCCTGGGTGAAGGGGTTTCCCTCGAACGATGGCGTCAAAGAGGGTTACCCCCCTCCCCTCTAAAAACGTTATTTTGCCGTTATTGGCTCGTATAGTGTGAAAACGGTTGCAGATATGTACAGAGTTGCTGCTTATCATAACAAGCACTGGTGACAGGTTTTTTTAGATTTGTAAACATCGATGACCTTGAACGACCTTGAATCCCCCCTGCCCCCAAAAAGGGTTTTAGTGAATTTTTCGCAGTTTTTGGATGCAGCACATATTTTAACACTAAATTGCGACGAAATGGCTGGAGATAGACCAAGAAAACATGCGGATGAAATTTTCAGCATTAAACGTAGATTTTAGCAGTCCAAGTGCCGACTCTCTATGTTTAAGGAGACCGGCACATTCGGGCGTCAAAGATGGCTATTCCCTAAAAAGTGGTTATCTTATTCGCAATATTCTGGTCTAGCGCAATAGCAATTGCAGATAGGCGCAGACATGCTGCTTATCATAACAAGCAATAAAGACAAGCTTTTTACTAGTGTCAACGTCGATGACCTTGAATGACTCTGAACCCCTAAAATATGGGTTTTTAGTGATTTTTTGCGATTTTCGGCTGCGATACACATTTTAAGAATGAACTGCGCCGAAATATTGGAGATGGATCTGGACATCTTGCGTATGACATTTATAGCACAGAACGTACATTTTAAGAATCTAAGTTTCGATCTCTTAAATTCAAGAAGTCTTTCGTACGGAGGCCCCAAATTTAAGTACTCTTTTAAGGTGCATTATAATCTTATTGCTGTAGGCCTACATTGATTGCCGAGGTGGCAGGACCGCTGATATCGCGCGTCACGTGAGCTTTGCTCAAATTACTTGTTCTGTTCGTAATTAGCAGGATTACATAGAAGTTGCAAGCGGACTTGATTGAAACTTGCAGGCAGTAGCGTAGCCTAAACAGGGAGAGTCGGTAG
>Ga0209367_1011326_pt1 | contig 11846 bp, 5 predicted proteins | sample WorMetLIZISLAND2_FD_187412 | JGI IMG/M metagenome (GOLD analysis project Ga0209367, IMG submission 187412) | Marine gutless worms symbiont microbial communities from Max Planck institute for Marine Microbiology, Germany - Olavius geniculatus... ... | reverse complement strand
GCAGCACGACGTCGTCACGCCGGTCAGGTTGTCTGAGACAGTTGGGTGTCATCGAGGACAAGTCTGCCGCGCCCAGCAGAAACCTCATCAACATCTGTGCTGACACACAACAACCGACTCTGTATGTCTCACGCTCAAACCAACTTGCACTCGTACTTCACGCTACGGCCACTGCCACTCAACAAACTACCGCAAACTTTCTGATTTCCGTCAGAGGTTCCTCAAAATATAGGCAATAATCGTAGAAAATCTAGTGTAAGCTTAATATAGGATAGTGTACGTAGTATTTAATTGTAACAAATGTAAGTTTATGTACTCTGAAACCAAAAACGTCGACGTCGACAAATTGATATTTTTAATTCTCAATCAGTCAGTTATTTGTATCAGATTACTTTGGTTTATGATCATGAATATATCAGACATGATTTTCTTATATAATAAAAAGTTACAAACTAATAAATATAAGTGTAACATAAATGCCGTTTGATACTTGTGGTTTAGCCTTTATAGGCTGATAATTTGCTCTGTTTGTTTCAGCGGTTGGCTGTTCGGACTTGGTTCCTCCAAGTGATGCATGGTTGAAGCGCAGTGATAACGTGGCAACAGTCGGTTGTTACATGACTCGTCAGACGTGGATACTCACCTGTGATCAGACTACAGGCAGATGGACCGGAACTTTCGGCAACTGCACTCAACGTACGTACGATTTATTTTTTCGACGATTTTAATTTTGTGTCACGGAATTTGTGCATTTTTGTTCAGCTCTGACTACTGATATTATTGTTTTTGTAGCCCGTACGTCACACTTTGATAGCAGATTATTATAGTGTACGTAGCATCTTAACAGCGTTCATTGTATTTTGTAGAGTTGTTGGCGATCCAAGAATCGTCTGATGTCAAAATACGACCAGCTGAATCCAAACAACAAACTGCAGTGGACATTAAAGGTGATAAATATTTTAATCGCAATGACTTTTGTCTCTAATCATAAAAATATCAAACATGATAACAACAACAATAAGTAGCAGAAGTCAGTGACAGTACGCATGCCGCTTTTTCCACCAAAATTGCACGAAGTTTATTTTGTTCTTTTGTCGAAATTGCAAAGCTGCAGAACTTTTCAACGGTTATTTCTTTCGGTAATGCAAGTGTACTAAAGTGTTTTTTCAGTTTACATTTCTTCTGTAATACGCGCTATTGTTTGGCGTGTAGTGATAATTCTGGTGGCGATCATTGGAGTGTCGTCGGTGGTTTGTGTCATTATCATCTGTGTTGGAGTCACGTGGCTTTGCGGGTATACTACTGTCGGGAGTCAACTTGATTATTTTAAAATGCTATTTTTGCCGAACATTCACATATTTTGCTATTTATTATGACTTTCGAATAGGCCTACATTGACTATTAATATTTATTTTGCACAATTTTAACAAATAGATTTTCTAAGATGTGCATTGTTAGAAATAAGCTCAGTTACAGTTTACTTACACGTAACATTGAAATATGCACAAATGTTTCATGTAATTACGGTATTTTTTTATAATTGAGCTGTTTGCAGTATTTGATGAGCTACATTTTTTATTACGTGTAACCGCGATCTTAGCAAAGTACTTGGGCTCTAACTCGTAATGCTGCCAGTTTTCTTAATCTCTATGTGACGGCTTCATACTGGATGGGCTATACTTCACTGTGTGTGGTCTCTGTGATGCAGAATAAGAGACAAGAAGTCACGTGATGACGGGTACGGCGGTGATGTTCTGCTGACGTCATTGGACGTCAAATCTGCATGATTATGTCACGATGTCGCTTTCGAATAAGCTCATGCACTGTGGTTTAGCGGCGTGTTGTTCTCAGCAAGTGTTAAGGCCTATTTCCACTACGGCTGCGCGTTGCGTTGCGTTTGAACGCGTTTAAACGCGCCGCAACGCGCTCAGCGCGTTAAAACAGGTGGAGACATTTTTTTGTAAAAAATATTAATGAGTTAATATGGCCGACAAATACGAAAATTTATTGCTGTTGGGAGCAGCAGCTTGTTGCACGTGTTGCGCAAAAAAAGAAAACGCAGGCTTAGATTTTGGATTCACCCCGTCATCGCCAACCGGGATGACCAAGGCGACTATCAGCATCTGATACACTAGCTACGCTCGGACCCAGCTCTGTTCCGGCGATACTTTCGGCTGTCTGTCGAGCAGTTTGATGACATACTCGGGCTAGTTGAGCGTTTTCATTGGTCAACGCATCGCTTGGATAGTAAACAAAAAAATAGAAACACTATCAGCGTTTCTATTTTAAACGCAACGCATCGCAACGCAACGCAACGCGCAGCTGTAGTGGAAATGCTTCTCATTGAATAAGCTGGAAATTCGTGTCTTTACTATCGCGACAACCCGCTGCACAGCGCGTTGCAGCGCTGCAACGCGCTAGCTATCGCAGCAAAGCAACGCAACGCAACGCCGTAGTGGAAATGCTCTTTTACGCTACACGTGACAGAAGGCTTTCCATGGACTGACTCGTCGCTGTTGTGGAAATCCATAGACACAACGGTTGTTAGGCTTATGTCGTGACTGACTGCGCACAATGGGCTAGGCATAGACATATTCAAACGATAATCGTAATCAAAGACCCTGTTCTGAATTCAAGCGATCGTCTGTGACTGCGGAATATTAGTTTTTTTTGTGTACCTTCGGACTTTGTTGTTCATCAAATATACAAAGTGGCACGATAAAAATAAAAATAATGTTTTTATAACTGCATCGAATCGCCTATTGACTTATTTTCAGAATGCTTTTCCTAGCATTCTCTACAGTAAGCTTGCAATTAAGTGGTCACTAAATACCCCCATTACACTAGATATATATACGTGGCTACACTTCATTGTGGAAAAACAGTTTACTTGAGTCAACCCGTGTTGATCTGTAGTATAGTACGTAGGCCTACTGCCTGTTTTAATTGCAAGGCACAAACGCGTTATTGGCAATCTTTTGCAAATAAATTCGCCATCTTTTGCCCAAAAGAACTCTGCAAATCACTTACAAAAAGACTACAAGTAACGAAATAAAACAAAAACCTAACAAACACTTTTGAACAACAGAGTAAGGAAAAACGATTAGGCCTAAAATGGACAAAACAATATTGATAAGAAAAAGGCAGAATTACAAAACAGCTCGAGTTTATCAATGGCAGTCAATGGCGAAAGACCAAGAGAAAGACCACTGAAGATATGGATGGACTGTATTTAAGAAAAGCATAGAAGAACTGCTTATTCGAGTTTTAAAAACAACAAGAAAACCAACAAATGACACTGAGTAACGTCGCTAAAGACAGAGAACACTTGGATAGAGTTGGTAAATCTATATATATCAAGTGCCGAAGGCAGTTAGATGATGAATATACGAGCCTACCAGACATGACCTAAATTTTGTAATTTTGCAGCTCTATATAAGCCATCACCATTTTTGGCGTTACAACGTTTAATTTCAACCCGCATTTACTGATTCTAGCAACTCTACTAAATTAATTTCGGCCTATGGGCAGGACACTTAACTGCTCGATGATTTGGCTCCGTACAGTTGCAATGCCAATGCTTCTGAGACGGTCCCCATTAAGCTTCAAGTTCGTATTGCTACGCTTGTTCCTGGGCTTACAAACTACGTGCCCGGGTAATGTGCATTCTGTGTATGCGAAGCCCCCAGTGTTACTGTTTGGAGCATTGTCATAGTTGAAATCGTCGCAAGTTGAACGAAATGATTACGAAAAAGTCACTGGTGATTATATTCGTGTATACGATGTATGACGTTTACAAAGGTAACTAAACTTATGCTAGCATTTATTTAGACTTGCAAACTGGAATTACCACAAAAGCGAGATCCGCAATTCTCAACCTTGATACGATAGGCCTAATGTAACATAGGCTATGATCAACGACTGACTGTTAGCAATACCGGTAGCTACTGCAAACACTCAAAGTTCAGAAACAAAAAGCCCAGCTATCGCTAGGATAGCCGACCGTACTGGTTGTCAGTGGCCTTCAAGGTCATCCAAGGTCAAAAATTGTCATGTAATTCGAAAGGGCGTAGGCTATTGATGACAAATTATTGATGATAAATAGTAACCAATTTTGACCCTATTTCTCACCGTTTCCGAGATATATCCACCTATAGCTTAAAATTTTTTTATTGAAAATTGCGGCTAAACCGTTGCAGATAACGACATGGTTACTATTGACAGCCTACAGGAAGTCGTTAGCGCCCTATTCGATGGTATCATCGCTGACCCTCCTACGACTTATCGTTTAGCCACAATTGGCATACAAGGTCATCCAAAGCCAATGATTTTTATGTCATTTGAAAACCAATATGTGACTTTCTATTAGAGATCAGCAGCAATCTAAGTCCTATCTCGCACCGTTTAGCCAATACATCCGTGACAGAGAGACGCATGGACGGGGCCAGAGGGGGAGGCAGTGCCACCGTGCCTTTGCCTTTGCCCTCAGCTGCCCCGAGGAAAAATTTTGATCATGCCAAGGTGTGACTTATTAAACGTCATTTATGATTTCTGCAAGACAACGCAGATATCTGTAAGTTTCTTTTTGTGTTTCCCACAATTAAAAACAAGCAAATGTGCAGTTTCCATTGCACCTTTAATAGGTAAAAATGTTTCAGCTTAGGGGAGCTTCGCCCGTTTAGATCCCCTGACCATGGGCTTTGCCCCTAGACCCCGCTACATCTTTTCGATGCACACAACAACTGAATAAAGTCGACATTAGGCCCACGCACAAACAATATTGTTCCCTGTGCCCTGGCCCTCACTCTTCCGTTGCCTGCAGTTTCAGATTCCTAGAGCCGCCCACGGACAAACGGACCGACGGACAGACGACAGGCGACAACCGTACCATAAGCTCGACCGTTACGTAAGTACGGTCGGCTAAAAAACGAATAAGGAGCAAGTGTTACAAATTTATGTTTTACTTAAATTTTTCGCTGATGAGTGGCAGTGTTATATATTGTTTATTTATTAGAAAGGAGCAGCCTATAAGCTTATTATTTTGTTTATATAATGCAGTAGCAACGGCGACATCGGCTGATTTCTGTCTGTCGGAAACGTTTCGACCTCGATGTCTTCCCGGTGAAGCGGTGATTATCAGGAAGGCATTCTACGGACGCATGTCACACGCCAGTCGCTGTCTTCAAGATGAAGAACAAGTTCCAGCACTCGCGAACGACCCAAAACACACAGGCTGTTTCGAGGATGTCTTGCAACATGTCAGTGCACGATGTTCTGGAAAGTCGGATTGCGAAATACGTATACAAGATCCGGAAATGGAACGGACGAATCCGTGTTATCGATATACAGTGAAATATCTGGAAGTAGACTATCGATGTATCAGAAGTAAGAGATGCTTCTATGTGTGCTTCTTAACCGTGAAAGACAGTAAATTGTAGGATTTTTTAAAATTTTAGTCTCATTATGGCAAAACTCTTCTTCACTGTAGGTCCATATTCTAAAAGTGCATTATGACATAGGCCAATATTAATTTTTACAGTTCATTTTTAAAGAAATTAACCCAAATTTCAGTAACACATATACTGGCTCGTGTGTGACAAGACAAAAATAACGGTTTGTTGTAGTTTTATCGCTTTAAAGATAACACGGAACAGATTATTTTGTTATTTTGTTAATTTTGCAAATTGCTTTCATACTATAAAAATACGTAATACATACAAATTATTCCAATTTATAATAGACGATTGCGTTTGTTGTACTAATCCTTTTGGAAATGCAAATCTATGAAATTACACGATTCCGTTGTAAAAACTGTTATGTTTCAAAGCTGTGCAGCCGGATAGATCATGTCAAGTGGCTGTCACTGCCGAGAAAGTCTATCTGTCTCCTGTCGTATCGAGTGACGATAGCACGGAGGCGACGTGTGGCAAGCGAGATCGTGCTTGGTTGTTGGAGGCACCTGCAGGACAGCGCATCAACATGAGTCTACTGGACTTCAGTGCGCGTTCGAGTCAGGCACGTACTGTTGACAGCAGCACGACGTCGTCACGCCGGTCAGTTTGTCTGAGACAGTTGGGTGTCATCGAGGACAAGTCTGCCGCGCCTAGCAGAAACCTCATCAAAATCTGTGCTGACACACAACAACCGACTCTATATGTCTCACACTCAAACCAACTTGCCCTCGTACTTCAACCAGATACAACTACAGATAACAACTTCCTCATCGCCGTCAGAGGTTTGTGACATCTGCGCTGAGTCTTGAATTTTGACCCTGCACTGGTAGTCATGCTATAATTATCATCACCATCATCACTGTCAGGTCTTCATGTTGGTTTAGCACCAATTTCCGCAGAACACAATTAACATATGAACGGCAGTGTATTTTGCGCTGTTGATTTCAGCGGTTGGCTGTTCGGACCTAGTTCCTCCGAGTGATGCATGGTTGAAGCGCAGCGATAACGTGGCAACAGTCGGCTGTTACATGACTCGTCAGACGTGGATACTCACCTGTGATCAGACCACAGGCAGATGGACCGGAACGTTCGGCAACTGCACTCAACGTACGATGCCTTTCCTGATTAAAATTTTGTATCAGCTTACATACATTTGAGATCGTTTCCTGTGGCGTCGTGCGTTAAAAAATAAGTAAAGCAAGAATTTGCAAATTTCAGACAGACACTATACAAATTTTGGACAGGCGAGCTTATGTGCTCAGAATGTCAGTTTTGCCTTTGAATTTTCTCAAAATGAGGTTTTGAGTCCTTAATTTCGCATTTTCGACGCAAATTGCCAACAAAATTTTTTTTGACAATTTTCCAACAGCTCAAAATTTAGGAGGCAGTTGTCTGGCCGCTAATTATTTGCCTAATTTTATTAGATATGTGCTCATTATAATGTACGTGTCTTTTAAATGGCGTTCGTACTATTATTATGTATAACGTGCCGATATTTACAGAACTTCTGGCAATCCAACGGACAAACGACGTCGTTATTCAACCAGCTCAGTCTCAGCAGCAACAGACCAAGAATTTTAACGGTACGAGTAATGTAGCGAAGTTTGCATCCAGTCTACGAATAACAGATGGCGCATTCCGTATTTTTCTTTCGTTGACGAGTACGTTTTAATTTCTTTAAAAAATTCAAACATATGCAAGTCAGTTAGGCTACTGTAAAGATCTGCTTTGTCTATTGTAAAAATGCTGAATTATCAATTTATAGTAGACCTGTGCTAAAAACTTTGGAATAGAAACATATATTATTTTGTTTAATAGGCCTAATCGCGTTTTTCGTTTTTTTTGTGCAGTGATTATTCTGGTGGGGATTACTGCAGTGTCGTGTTTGGTGTGTGTCATTATCATTTCTATCGGCATCACCTGGCTTTGCAAGTACGTATTTAAAAAAAAACATTAACACTCTTTCAGTTAAATCATTTGCTTTGTTGCGTCAAATTCTATTGCATAGGCCTATTTGCAAATCGTTCAGCCGTGACTGCCATGTTTGCCCGTATTGAGAATACATTTTATCCCTGTGTGGCTGTTGATTTATCTGCACATCTGAAGCGTTCAAATGAAAAGTGGACTAAGTTTATTTTTGAAGGATACGAAAAAAGTGGTCGAAGTTCATAATATTAAGTCATTTTTTGAAAAAAAATTAGTCTATTTTTCGTTGTACTTTTCATACGGCACACAATCATATGTCGTTTGGACCCTTCATCTGTGGAAATCTGAATTACGATATATTACAGACTTAAGTAATTCCTCAAAAAAGCTAAACTGCTTCGGCGATATAAAACGATATTAGCATCGTTTTTGCTTAAAGTTTTGACTGTTTTAGACTGAAGGCGAGAAAAGCACGTGCACCCAACTACAGCAATGACGATCTGCTGACGTCATTCGACGTAAAACCTGTCGAATGCAGCAACATGACGAGCACTGTGCGTCACCAGTGACGTCACCATGGATGCAGCATCAGCAGTCAGTGTATATGCTGCAGCTGATCAGTCTCTGCGATGATTAATTGCTTGACAACTGAGAAAATTAGTCAGGTCGTATCATGCCGTAAGCAAAGCATAGACACGGACAACGTCACAAATTGACATTTCTAATGTACATTTCTGAAAGCAGTATAGTTCTAAATGAATGCTATTATAACGCTTTAGGTTGCCGCTGTCAAGAGCGCAAACGCGCAGTACGCGTATGTAGGCTACAATTTGTGTATTATATACGAAACTTGCCCGTGTAACAGCTAAGCCTACTGAAACGATTGTATAGTACAATCGACAGTGTTCAGAATTCTGGCAACGAAATGGTAGTTAACTAGTTATAGTGCGTATCTTAAACATGGGCACTAGAACGGCAAGATCGCAACGTCTAATTTTTCATGACCAGAATGCATGGCCATCAAGAGCTTCACGATTTCTGGTAAATTTGTAATAACGCTGCCTCCGTCTGACAGTGATGCTGAGATGCGGTGGGGTAAAGCCTCGTACCAGCAGCAGCAGCAGCAGGTCGTTGTATTCTGTAAGCCTAGTACTTGCTGCTGCTTTAGCATTGAACGCGTTGCCTGCAGGCGTGCTGTAGTCATTTTCACGCACTCAGTTGACGATGATACTCGCCGCCCGCTTCTCGTTACGCTTCTGACTTCTGTCAGCATTCAAACACAGCTCTGTATTATTATCAGTCATTTCAAACGCTTTGACTGTCGACGCGTTTGTTGTAGGTTTACAATAGATTTTTAACAAAAGTGTGCACGTTACGTTGCGAGAAAAGTAAACTTTAAGAAACGGAGAACACAAACAGTAATTATTGGTGCAACACAATCATATAGGTCTATTCGATCGTTGATATAATTGAACGAATGCATGAACAGCCTTTTCAGCTAAGGGCCAGTAAACGTGGTAACTGTGGGACGCTGAACTTGTATCGGCAGAGTGTTATTTCCACTTATGTCAGAAAGCATCAGCAGACAGACGTACGTAAAATTAAATAAATGATGATGAGGTTGTGTACCGCAAGTTGTGTACCTTTATACCTTAGAGTCACTACAGTACAATAGTAAGTCAGTAACGGTAACCTGGGGCAGAGCAGACCAACACAGACGACCGTCAAACATACGGCAAGACCAGCCACAGACACCGCCACCACGGCTAACACTACAACATACCTACAGTCCTACACAGATTCACGGCCACACCATTATAAACATCTCTTTACATTACTGCTTTGTGATCCTTATCACGTCATAGCGAATTCTGACGTTATCGTCAACGGCGCAGTCAAAAGTCCAAGGAAGAAAAATTCCAAGAAGGCTCACGACTTGAGTTTTTTAGACATAAACCTTAAAATAAAACAGCCAAATAAATAAATTACGAAACTAAAATAATATTGTAATTTGTAAGTACACGATTAAAAATAATCACTAGAAAATTTCAAGCTAATGGTAATGGTACACTACTAAAGCGAATGATTGCACAGTTGCACTAGCTTCTTTAGTGTCATTTAAAAACATACAGAATGATATAACTCATTTACACAGGTTTGTATTGCTCTAACTGCCACGAAACGCCTAAAACTTCACAAGTTTTGTTTTATGTTTATTACAATCTTGAACCTAACATCCATGAAGCTACATCAATAAAAATGATAGAAATCGTATGGTCACTGACCAGAAATTCTTACCGTGTACTGTGCCTACTCCGCTGTTGTTTCCGACTAATTTATAACGCGCTGCTTCCATTTTTGCTTCTTCATCATAATTCGCCAAATCTATAACATAGCAAAATATTTCGTTTTTTGTTTCTTTATTCAACTATACATACAAATCACAAATGCATGTTGTATATTTATGTATGTTAATAAACAATAACAACCAATGCAGTAATGTAAATCATGTTGACGAATAAGTTTAAGCTAATCTGTATACACATACGATTGTGGAAACTTTATTCTACTTTCTGTACATTTATGCATGGCCAATTAACATTTTTCTTAAATGTAGTTTAGCATACAAGCAACAACATTTATTGTTGAAAAACGTGTATTATTGAAATATGAAGACAATATAATGTTCATATGAACACGGAGTCTGTCCAATGCATTTCGACAGTTAACAGTGTGTCCGTATAAATATAATCAGTAAACTGTTTAGACCGGTAGAAAAAAATCAAACAGTTTAATTTCAAATTGTACAGCAGCAATGATCCTTTTATCTATCTGCATTATTTTAACTAAACAATAAACATTGTCAGTCACGAGACCATTCGATTCGTCACCAGCGCTTTATTATAAAAGGTTAATCGTCACCATTCATCTATCTTGCACTGTTATGGAGATATAGCGCCTCAAAGATGATGGGGTCACGAGTTTGACCTTTCGGGGTCACGTGACGTCATCGGTCACGCGACCATTCGACTCCCGGAGGTCGACTTTCTATGGGTGGTCCATAGTGACAATGCGTCTATCTGGCACCGTTACGGAGATATGGCGCCTGAAATATTGGACGCACAGATGTGAACATGAGAAGAAAGATGGAAGAAGGGAAAAAGGAAGAGAAAGGAAAGGAAAGAGAAGGGAAGAGAAGGGAAAGGGAAAGTAGAAGGGGAAGGAAAAGGGGAAGGGACGGGGGAAGGAAAGACAAAGAGAAGGGGAAGCTGAAGGTAAAGGAATGGGAAAGCGGAAGGGAAAGGGGAAGGAAAAGGGAAGGTGGGAGAAAGATAGCTTAAGAAAAGTTGGACGCACGGACACTCAGGTGATTTTATACTCTGTCCAATGCTATGCATTTAACATTTTCGAGTATATATATAAGCGCATCAGATTCTGCAATTCTGTGATAGTCGACTGTTGTAGAAAACGTTATGCTACCACTCTAATTAAAACGTCGAAAAGGCCGACGCCCGATTTTAGTGCATCACATGATTGAAACGATGACGGCATAATGACAAAGTCTGATGAATGTTTTAGTACACCAAGCTTTTAACACATACATGTATCTCTGTTATTATCAACCAGCAAAATTTAAAAAAAAACACGCTGACTGTTTAGTGACGATTATTGAACGGATTGAGTTCGATAACACCAGCAAATGTACGTGGACGACGGAATGCGTACGTTGAGAGCAGTTTCCGATGACGCCGACGAACTGATTGTCGACACAGCGTAGAACCCAGACTTGACGAGACATATAGCATCCGATCTCGACCTTGTCTGAGTCGACACGTCTCATCCACGCGTCAGACGGCGCTCTCACGTCCAAACAGCCCACCGCTACATCAGCCAACCAACCAGACGAACGTTGCATCGCTTAACTACGCAGTGAAATGAACACAGTCATACGACTATACTGTAGATCGTCGCTATTATACAGTTTAGCCATCTTCATCCAAACCGTTTTAGCAACTACCACGTTTTTAGGCTACTCTTTCATTTCTCGAACGTCGTAAACTTTTCTTGTACTCATGACTGTTCTTTTTCAACCTTTTTGGCTTTTTTGATCGGTTCTATAAGGATCAGTGGATGTCAGTATCCTGCATGTATTTAAGCTCAGGTTAAATATGTCGCTGTGGTCCATTTACGCTTAACTACCAGAAAGTTTTATGGTGCATAACTGTCGTTCGCAAGGATGTGACTGACCATAGAAGCGAATGAGAAAGTTGGCGTTGGTGCTGTTAGTTGTCGTTGCTGGATTGAAGACGACATGAACTACGTTTGAAGTAGACTCAAGCATGAGTTTATCTCGTCGCTGATCGGCACAAATGAGCGCCTGTCGACGTCTTGCTGCTGATGTTTCGTCTCGCACGTAGCCGTACTGCAGCCCCCTACAACTAGCCCCTTCATCATCATCATCATCAT
>Ga0209367_1011325_pt1 | contig 11847 bp, 6 predicted proteins | sample WorMetLIZISLAND2_FD_187412 | JGI IMG/M metagenome (GOLD analysis project Ga0209367, IMG submission 187412) | Marine gutless worms symbiont microbial communities from Max Planck institute for Marine Microbiology, Germany - Olavius geniculatus... ... | reverse complement strand
AGCAGTGGTGTGGGACAACCCTGCAGGAGTTAAGCCACGCTGCCCTAGATAGGCAGCGGTGGGCAGCGATAGTAAGAATGGCGTCAGACACCAACGGGCATTGAGCCCACGGTTGTCGATGTCGATGTCGAAAGTGCGGAAGCAGGAACAGCAGTCTGTATCTACTGATGTTGCTTAGCGTTTGTTGTATACCCAGTGGCAGCGGAAGCTATTTTAAGAAGAGAGAGCATGAAAGGGCCGAAGGCCGGATAATCGAGAGTGAAGCGCGGGAAGTAAGTGCTCACCTCCCTGCTGGGAAGTGTTTGGAAAAAAGGCGGTGTGAGAAAATAATATTGTGATTTATTTTAATTTTGAAATGGCCTGTTTAACGTTAGTGCGCTATATAAATTGACGATTTACTTATTTGCTTACTTTAATTACAAAAAAAATCGTAACTATATGCCCCTTCCCATAACTACCAGACAGCGTTCCTGATACCATTATCGTCATTGTCACTAAAGGCCTATCGGATTTTACGGCGTCTCCATTACGTAATGTGCATCAACAATCGAAGCAGCAGATCACAGATCACCCTATTCGCGATGCAACGCCAGTCCGTTGTCTGTTTGACAGGCGTCTATCGTATGCATCATCACCGCATGACTGCAGATCTTTAGCCAGGTTCTATATCCTGCTTGCGTTACTTCATGAATGAAGCCATGCGTTCAGAGAAATTCTTTGATTTCTAAGTAAAAGTGTCCTCGTGCAGCCACCACTTCGCCTTTATCAGTGGCTGCGTTAAAAAATTGGCTTTGAAAACCTGAAGGCTGCTTTAGAAACGTCTTCTATTAAGCCTACCTTAAATGAAGTGAAGCGAAGAAGAAGGTTATAACAATTAAGTAAGTCGATTTCTGTCAGTTGAACTACCGAAAAACTGCGAATGAAATGTGGCGAAAATGTTGGAGAGAAGCGACATGACACAATGTCTGGTAGCACTATGCGCTGCAAAGAAAGATCACAGTGTCGCCTGTCACCCGACACAGGTGAACGCGCTTGCCTCAACCCCAGTCCAGCAGAGCGCGGTACTTGATTTACCTATCTCGAAAGGATGGAAGGCTAAGTTGATTTTGTGGTTGGTTAGGCCTATAGGCCTATACCGAAATGATTTACTTGTCTGAAGATTTAGTTACCCATTCGAATAGTGACTAGTGACTACTTAATAGCGACCCGACCGGAAGTCGAACCGACGGCCTCTTGATCTAAAGTCCAACATCCTAGCAGTTGCGCGGACAAGCCACCACTGAAACTGATTGGAGTTTGATGGCGATCCGGTCTCTTAATCGTTGTCCAAAACCTTACACCATTTGAAGTTACAGCAGCTGTATTAAGCTAAGTCCCGATCGCTGTTACTAATTTATTGTTACCATTTTCTGTCGGTCCGCAAACAAACCACTTGCACTAAAACACTAGTCTAGTCCATTTAGTCCGAGACCGAGTCATAAGAATTCGAGTCATGAGGCTCTAAATCTAAATTCTGAAAATAATGACCCGACTCTGATTCGTACCTGTCGCCAGACTCAACTACTACATCACTGTTACAAAAAACAATCTGGCAATATACTACACCTGAAATAAAGAAGAGAACGCTCTGTATTTCGAGGAGGGTCTTGGTCCAGTAGCCGTCAGGAATTGAAGCCGTCATTAGTCTCTGCGTGTGAAACGGAGCCCAGCACACGAAGAAAGCCGCCACTATCACAACTGCAACCAAATGAACACACGGCACATTAACACGTTTATATCAGAGCTTCGAAAATTAATGATTAATAAAAATTAATTGTTATTTTAAAACTTTTAAAACACATTTAATATTGCAAAATAATCTACATTTATGCATATCATTTCTGTTGAATATATGCATGTACTGCAAATAAGCACTTTTAAGACAAGTTATGTTTTAAAAATTCATGACATTTTGGTTGCAACCGGCTAAAAATGGGATGGGGCGAGACATTTATTTAAGTTTTTATTTTTATATCATCCAAAATTACAGAACAACTCATTGAAAACAAATTGGCACAGTAAATAATACTCATAAAAACTCAAGTAAAGATATTTCAGCATAACAAACTAGACGTGAACAGTTTTTCTTAGTAAAACTTTGGAAACAAATTGAAAAGTGCAAAACTATTTTTGAGCGTCGTACAACAGTTTTAGGAACACAGGTTTTTAGGAACGGACGGCGACCGGAAGCATAAAGCCTCATCTGAAGAACACTTAGTTGTACAGTTGTGCATATAACAGTCGAACGGTGGTTGGAAAATAATGTTTTGCTATATTGTGCTGGTTTTTTTGCATAGTAAAATGATTCACTAATTGAAAATATATATGTAGGAAACAGGTTTTAATTGGTTAACTATTTATTAACATCATCGTCATCGTTGTCGTCGTCGTCATTGTCACATGGTCAGTTTTGGCCAGTTGCGACACCGCTAGATGTCGCTTTCTCAATCATCGCAGGCGTGATGTTACAGAATCGTCTTTGATGCGGTGCAGTGGGCCTATATAACTCTTTCATCCAGCTTCCAATAAACGACCAGCGGGCATGCAAGCACGCAACACGAGACGACTTATGCACTCCTGTGACGATTCGTGTGAATGCCGCATCTGCTATCTCAGTGATTAGATGCACTTGTTTAATAATTTTCAGGCAGTGCGAAATGTAGATTACTAGACTGTTAGAACATTGCAGTGACGTGATTTAGATAGCGCTGACTAGAAAATGGCGGACCAAACAGCGAGGCAAACAATTTAAAAAATAAAAATATAGCATAGAAATAGCAACAGATTTGATACAGAATTTACAAATGCATAGCCACAACGACCCGCCCAGTACACGAATCGTATCATTACAGCATCACTGGCGGTATAAGGGTGAATCGTCTCACTAGGCCTATATACTCGCAACAGTGAGAACAGAATCATCATCGTGGACAGTAAACAGTTGGATTCAGTGAGACCGAAAGTGCATCTAATGGTGTTGTTAGGAGTTCGGTTTGAAGAGACTAATCCCAGCAATTCAAGTTGATTACAGCTGCAATACATGTAGCTGTTCTATAGCTGCAGCTGTTAATGCGTCGTAATCACAGTTGACGCTGAGATCAAGTCGGAATTACAGTCAGTGTAGTTCACTTGATGCTTCGCTTACAATCGCCAGATAAAAATTGACATATCTAGAACTATATTTATAGATCTGCAAATTAGCGGTGTGATATGGCGATGTTAAACTCTGCGGTTGGTTTGTCTCATGTCCTAAGAATCAGACGTAGGACTTGTCTGGTTTCTCGAGAGAAAGTTTCATATAATGTGAACTGACAAACTATCTAACCACCGAGATGGCTTTGCAGACCACTGTGTGATTGTGCGCAGTAATTTCCTTCTTGAGGCTCTTTGTAGCACCTCGTTAGATACGTAACACAGTCGTAACATAAACCCCATTTTATTTGTGTCAGTTTTTAAGTTAATTAGATTTGCCGGCGGTCTGGTGGCTTGGTATGTATGCCTCGAGTCTGTGTGTTGGCCACAGAGAAGTGAAGCGTGTTTCCAGCTGGTTGCAAAAAAACCTGACGCTGATCTGGCGCTACGAACGTCGTTTGGTGGTGAGTTATGGACATTCGCAGCTCCGCGTGGTTGGAACAATGCGCCAAGGTGCGTCGGTGGACCGTAGCGACACGGTGGTCACTCGTCAGTTCTTGGCGTAGCAACAGCTCGTCGATGTGCGGCGGAAATGGCATTAACAGACGGACAGTCAATATGTGCGAAAAGCGCTCTCTTGTATTCCAAAAGCGCTGTCGTGCAGGCACTCAGTGTCGTATGGCGACTTCACGAACGGCTTGACGTTGACGCCACTAGAGCCTACGCCGCTGACAGATGACACAAGCGACGTCGCATTGAAGACGGACAAAGTATTTGACCACTGAAACGCGTTGTTTTGCACCCGATCTGTAGCTTGTCGATAACAGTGAGCTGCAGCAGTCCATCTGTTAACAGACGACGCTGCACGCTGAAGACAATCACATAGTGGTCTGAGCTGTTCCGGTAGCCACATAGTTTGTCAGTCTACATAAAATACAACATTCTCTCGAGAAACCACATTTCTTTCGCTTCCAAATGTTTCAAAGATCTTCGTTTCCGCAATGCATTGGTTGTGAGCTGGTAAGCTGCTGATAACTAGAACATTGCAGGCGTACTTGGCAACACAGTCCGTCAGGATGCTCTTAATGAAATCGATCAGTGGTCATTACATCACATAAATATGGCAAGTCATATCGAGACCGCACTCAGCAAATGAGATTACAGTGCCGTGAATTACAGACCACCGCCGGACATGCAAATTAAACGCAAGCGTTATACTGTGGATGTATGCCATGTTTTTTAATCCGGTCAGCTGTGCTGAAGTCCAAAATCCAGTATTCGACTTGTTATCGCTCTGTTGTAAATTTGTTGTTGACGACAAATTGAACTTATCAGTGTAATAGTTTATTTATAACTTTTTATCTGTTTTTAATTTTTCATCATACGAAAGAGACTCGAAAATTGGGTATATGTATAACAGTGAGCGGGTGAGCAAAGTTTTACGTAGCATCTGATAGGATACATTACAGGTCATTTCGACGACTTGTCTTTGCGGGCAATCACTTTGAACTGACAACGAAAAAACAACAACACGCCCACAGGCTTACGCAATCTAACTATAGAAGCACGTACACAACTGAAGTCTGGTATATAAACTTTTACGACATTTGGCCAGGAGACGGATCGGGCATATACTACAGCTGGTCGCGGGTCCCGCACGGGGCGTTCTTGTGCGTTTGTGTGGCTAGCATTGAGGCACGATGGACGAATGGCTGGTCAGTCGTCGGGTCATCGAAGATGTTTTAGTTTAGTCTGGTGTGATCAGCTGTCGCTGTCATAATCGTTAGTCGCCGACGCTGATGGTTCCCGAGACACCGATATACGACTCACACCTCGACGATCAAAGTATTTTCACATTTATCAGCATGCAGAAGCCGCGGCGTCCACACCATTATGGCCTAAACCAAATGCTCCGTAGCGTAAGTATATGGAAAAATTTTTTAACCGACCGAGGAGACAGTTAGTATAGTTTAAAACATAGACTAGGTTATATCAACTTTTTCTCTAGCATATTTTAGGCCCGAAATGTCCTACATTCGATGGCGTTTGGATTTCCGACACAGACTCAATTAAAAATGTTTGCAGAGCAAAAGCTTATTAGAGCGCTCCGACCCCCCGACCCCAGCTAAATCTAAGAAAAGTAAGAAAAGGTCTCTGAAACGAGAAAAATAAAAAAATAAGAAAAGTTAGGGTGGGGTGGGAATAGAACGGAGAGACGAGAAGATGTCTCCTGTTTACTGCCATTTATTGCGCTTGTCGCTAATGGCACACACAAACTGTCATTTTACAACGTACTGTACAACCGATTTGCATGCGATTCCACTTTGAATTGTGACGGCGTCACCGTCTTACGTAACACCATTCGGTGTACCGGCCCGGGACTATTCTAGGTATTTTAGGCGGTTTTACCGAACTGTTAAAAATTCACATAACTGAAATATCACGGCGGATGTTATTTTTAACATTAACATTTTTTATCTTTCACGTCGTATTAATAACAAGTAATCTGTGCAAGCTCACGTGACGCGCGACAGCATCGGTGACACTACTTAAAAAGTAGTGCACAACGTGCAATAAAATAACAATACCTTTTGAAAAAAGTACGCAAATTTTGACGCCTCCGTACGAAAAATTTCTTAAACTTAGGTGGTTGAAACTTGGACATTCGAAACTCGAACAGTTACAATCGACACTTTATGCTGCAATATGCAGATTTTCCTGGTTTATCAGACGTATCTTCGGCACAGTCTAGTGTCAAAATATGCGTAGTATGTAGTCTAAAATTGAGAAACAAATCACTACAAACCCGATTTCTGGCTTTCAAAGTCATCAATAAATGTACCACGGAAAACTAGGGTCTTCTTTGTGGCAGCAACGGTGAAAATTTGGTAATCCTAGTTAGCAACAGTTTAATACAGGTGCAGAGTGTGGCAGACAGACGGACAGACGGACTGACAGACGTCTAGACGATGGCTAAGACGCACGAAACATTACATATTTCCTATTTATTCGATACAACTTTTGTGATTTCTGGACGATGACTGCCTGGTGCGTAATAACTCATTCGTCTAGTCTATATCGTGAGGACGTCTTACGTATTGTGTGCGTGCGCCGGCGAACAATGCACAGAACCTCTACAATAATCCTTCAGCGAATGGACCGAGAGAGCCAATATTAGCAACACAATGAACAATCTCCTGCATGCGCCAGATCTTAAAACACTGACCAGACCATAGTCTACTGTGTCCGATTGTTCGTCAAACGGTAACTTAGACTAAACCGTCGGCGTGTTTCCAAGCACGCTGGCGTCATAGAACACTATTCTCCAGTTTTGTGTTTTAGCCAATTGTATTTAGTAAACTTGAGATAAGGCTATTGTTACGCTTTGTCGTCCGTCCGTCGTCTCTCTGTAATGTACGACACTGTATACAAACGACACAGTTTAAATTATTTTCGGCACTGTGTTGACTGTTGACATCCGATGTATAGGTAAACTCACTCAGCTGACGCAGTCTGCAGTTCTTAGCTGAATTATTGCTTAAATATAGCACGTTGCGCCGCGTACGGATGCAGAAACAGATTATTTACCGAGGTCATTTGTTGTCAGAGATTTAAACTTTTTATTGGTATAGAATGAATCGTTCGTTCACTCGTATACAGTCCTTCGTCTGCTGATACAACTATACCAAAATTACAGTCATTCGATCGAACATACTTCCGAATACGTGGCAAAGTTTAGCGGCGATTGGCCGACGGAGCTCAGAGATCTCGCGGCGGAAAAAAGAATAAACCATAACAAAATATAAACCCGACGGGAACTGCCGTTCCTGGCGGATCAAAAAGTAAAAAGTGAATAAATACCGAGTAGACGCGTGATGGTGCGTCTAGAGTTGATGTTCGGTTGTGAAATTTGCATCTCGCTGCGGGTCACTCGAGTTGACTGACCCCCGGCGTATGACGTCATAGACATTATCGTTATCGGAGGTTTCCCGTCACGTGACGTCACGTCGGGAGTTTCCGGGGAATGCCCCGATCGTCGGACGGCCAGCGCGATGCGTACGTAGAGCACGGTCATGGCGCACATCGGGACGACGAACAGCAGCAGTGTTGACGCCTGGATCACGTGGTACATCCGGGGCATCCACTCCAGCCGAATGCTACAGACCAGAGAGTTTGACAGCGGCAGTCCGCTGCGGGGGTCCGACAAATAGTAGTAGGTCCTGGCATGCAATGGATACGGTAAGGATACACCAGTAGCGACAGCCCACAGGAGTAGAATGGTCTTGATAACTCGCGGTAGACTGGACGTCGTGTGAGCTCGAAGTGGATGGCATATAGCCACATAGCGCTCGACGGTGAACGCTGTGATCGTGAACACTGAAGCAGTCGACGTCAACTCTGTGAGGAACGTGCGCAGCAAACAGTAAGGCTCACCGAAGCGCCACGGGTACGCCTCCCACACTGTATACAGCTCTGCCGGTAGCCCTGCAACATTCGTTATAGGTATAAAAATTAAATAGGATAAGTATTCGAACGCAACCACGAATGGCGGCACACTTACATATTAACATATCCAACGCAGTCTATCAACTACTATCATTCGTATTTCGCAAGGTAGCGTAACGACACGCTTCGGGTGCGGCAAGATCGTTAACGAAATTTTTATTGCAAATTTTCTACAAAGTCTGTCAGTCATAACTGTAGAAATAGTTGAGGATTCAAAAACGTATCTTCGGAGCTTCGTGTACTACATTATTGGGACGCTGTAAGCATAGGCTGACATTTTGACTCGTAGGACAAAAAGACAGTTATGTGTGCTTGGAACGGCGTGATTGTCACTTTCAGTTTGTTAAGCTTGCTGTTAACCCAATTCTCTGCAACTTGTTCAGTGGTGGGCCCAGCTAATTGCCACTACAGTTGCACAGCTTTTTGTGCAGCTTCGTAATTCACGAACAGGACTGCACTGAGAAATTGCATTGAGCTGCCGTTGGCGCTCATTGTAGTCGTACAGCGTCACTACAAAAGGGTAACTAGATTAGATTTAATATTCCACGAAGACTGCCAGTTCTCGAGCCTATACATATTCTTAGAACCGCTCGCTGACATTTTGCACTTCGTAACTGTTTGCCTGCTGACTAAATTGACTTTGGCCTTTTTTCAGTTTAAACTTTTTACAGAACTCGTCAATGGAGCAAACATTTTACTTGTTTTTTTTATATTAGGACAACTGGAAGTCTGGTTATTATGGTCGCATTACTGCTTCATTGTGTTGTTATTTGTACCCATAGACGTTTTAAAATATTTTAAAAGGTCTATGTTTGTATCTTATGAAATTTTTTTATAGCACATTAAATCGCACCAGACTAGAAGAAGCGGCACTAGCCTACAGCAGAAAACATTTCGTGCCGGGAACTCGCAGCCGTCGCTCTTGCAACCCGAACCCAAAAGTCAACAGCGCAGAAGACTTTCAGGAGTGTCAGGTATTACTGCCGGACAAAACCCTTCGTCTGTGCTCAGACAATATCCCCTTACAATCTCCGCTATTTGACTGAACGCCGGATTTCATCATCTCATGCTTCACCCTCGATAGCAGTCACGTTACCTGGGAAACACGTGAGGATTGCGGAGGCACCTAACGGATGCGTTTCACGGAACGCATAATGGGGAAAATTGCCAATTGGCTATATTTTTCATTACTTGTAAAAATACAACGTTGTTTTCTCATGTTTTAAACAAATTTCTTCCATAAATGGTTTAATTTAAGCATTACGCATGAACACGTAGTGGTTACAGCTAGATTTATTGGCGAACTTCTTAAATTAACTTAAAGTTTTAATTGTAACGTAATTCGCTTTAACCATGTTACACCAATTTTAACCCACTTCACTAGTTTCAGTTAAGTCTACCTTAATCTAGACTTGGCGGTCTTTAAAAAAGACCTAATGGACTGAGGAGCCGACTGGAACAGCGTCCGGGCTGTGGCTACAAACAGAAGCAGATGGCGAACTCTTGCTGCCCATTGTCCTGTCAAGGACCGGAGGATCTAAGTGCTAGGTGTTACTTAATCTTACTTTAATTTTAGTTTTAATTAACAAAGTTTTAACATTTTTTTTCTCAAAATCATTTTTTTACTTCGGTTACACTATCAAAATAAATGTCGGCCTACTTTGTCTCAAATCTGTGCGAAAAAAGCTTTATCGTGACTACAGGCGATTTTTTTAATCACAGTCGACGAAGCAGCGTGAGCTTGTTGTAACAAACACCACTAATTACCGAGTTGCATGCACTATACCAGCCTTGCAATTGTTCAGTTACAGCATATGAGCGGAACCTGCGCTATACCGCTATAACATCACTAGCAACGCATCGCAATCAGCCGCCGCATCCGAAATTGTAAGGCCCAGCGGTAGTCGCTACGCAGTGGGCTTAATCCGTCCAGTTCTTTGCTACTAGCTTTTTTCTTGCAAAGCTGCTCCTTCACTGCACCCTACGTCTTCAGCAACCATGGTTTTCAGCCACGACGGAATTAAATTTGTTCTCATCGCACTTACAGGCGCGCGTTTTATTTATCAGCAACTTATTAGGAATACTCTACTTTTATCGTTAAAATCCGTTACTTTTACGATAATGTACGTAATTAGTTGAAATACTGTTAGCTGAATAATAACCAGTTTTCATCTAAGCTGATAAGGCCTACGTGATTTCCCTATAACTGTTCTGTGAATACGATGTGAACCAAAAAGCGAAACGTCGCATCCTTATTCATGCTACTCAATATCCTTGTCAAATGTTGAACGAATTTTAGCGCGGAATGCGCCAATGTGCCTAGCGCACTATTATCATCGTATGTTGTCTGTCTGTCTGTCCGTCTGTCTGCAACGTTGATGATTTGTGGTAATATAACTTGTAACATTAACGCCCAACGTTGGCAATCAGTGGGGTTACGTAAAACTAAGTACGCGGTGGTAGAAACCGACCCGAAACGAGACAAGATAGCACCACAATTGCTATTTGTAAGCCTATGAAAAATTTTGTTTGTGACTTTTCATTGATATCGTCAAACAAATTTGGACGATGTCGAATAGACGCCGTTTATGTGTATTTCGAAGCTTAGGTCTATACCACCAAAAATTGACTCATACTATCGGCAGCAAAAACGTATCTTAGAGACTTTTATTTTTTTGCGATTCATGCGGATATTTGCAAGGTTTTCATTTTTTTAAAAACGGGTCCAACACGATAGTGGGGTTGTTTCTTTTTCATTTATTCAATTTCGCAGTATTAAGGTCTAAAATTCACCTTTCCGTCTTAACTAAAGCCTTTCTTGCTATTCGAATGCAGCTGCCATAATCGTAGTAAATCGACGATAACGCACAGTTCACGTCTCCACCAAAAATTTGTTTATTAGTTCATGTTTTATGTCTCATCACAGCAAAGCTTATTAGACCATACGATCCGTAAGCTATAGAAACTATAGCGTACTTGTACTCAGGCCTACAGCCGACTTGCACACGATCGCCAATAGAGCACTATCTCAATTACCATCTTCAAGCATAACGACTTCTGGTGCACTGGAGCTGCTTTTATTTCCACGGCAATTTCAGGGAACAAATCGCAAAAATTACATTTCTCTAACCTACGCCACGCCCGATGTAGTAGGCCTAACTGTATATAATTATTTGTTATTTACAATCAAATACGTACGACCGCAAAGAACTCTGTTGCCTACACAGTCAAAACGTTGTATGATAGATCGATTTTACAAATCGTAGAATTGTAATCAGATCCTTTTTTACTACATAAGGGTTAGCAGTGCTGCCTCATATTCATGCAGTGTGCGCTTGATTTGCCTTTCCCCTTGACAATGGTATTTGTTTTGAACCGTTTTCTTTTATTATTTTGTCACTCAGTCTCTGGCCGAGCTATTCGCTGCCCTGCGTTCACTGTCTGGAACTCTCTAATCACGAACACTTTAAGCTCATTGAACGTACTGAGATCTAAATTAGAGATACTAGGCCTATTTCTGACAGACAGTATAATTGTTATTCACACCAGCACCTCTAATGTTTTTGACATACTGGCGCATTATGAACCGGATTATTACCAGTATTATTCCATAAATTCAAATAAAATTTAAAAACATGGCTGTGATGGCTACGTAAACCAGACAATAAAAGCAAAATGCGTTAATATTACAAAGTGGGTAATAATTAGTAACGTATTTAAAAATGATCTAATTTAAGCTGTCTCAAATTTTTTTTTTACAAATTTATCAATAACTGCTGCTCTAGTCAGATGCTCCGTGCCCGATGAGTAGGGACCAACTTAATTCACGATTTCACGGCCGTGACATTTTCCGTGAAATTGGCCGTCTTCCGTGAAAAACGCCGATTTCCGTGACATCCGTGATTTTTCGTGAATTTTAGCTTTTAGCTTAATTTATGACAACTCCAGAGTTTTATCAGCAGCTTTTGTACGGATGCTGCTGTTTGCTACGTGTCGCACTTCAGCACTAAGTAGTTGACATTGACTGTCTTGAGTCTTGACTTAGTGTAGTAAGTATTCGTTGTTCTGAAATTTCTTCGTTTGCATTAGCACAGCACCTTGAAATAACGTCTGTGGGGCCCGTGAATTTCCCATGAATTTCCGAAACTCTTTCCGTGAATTTTCCGTGAA
>Ga0209367_1011323_pt1 | contig 11848 bp, 8 predicted proteins | sample WorMetLIZISLAND2_FD_187412 | JGI IMG/M metagenome (GOLD analysis project Ga0209367, IMG submission 187412) | Marine gutless worms symbiont microbial communities from Max Planck institute for Marine Microbiology, Germany - Olavius geniculatus... ... | reverse complement strand
TCATCTCGCCGACGTAATCAACCGTGCCAAATTTTATCTCAATCAGATCAGGGGTTTTGATTCTGTGGGGGGTCGAATTTTTGGCTTTCCCATAAGAAAGAGAAGTCGCCGTTAACACAGGGCTTGCGCCTTGAACTACCGTTCAGCCTGTGATACTAGCGTTCATTGTAGCTTTTGAGATAGCATTAACATAGCATACATCAAACTGTGTCACCTCCGACAAATCACTTTCTCTCCGTGACATGAAGTTGGACGCTGGGCTTCAGACGTAAGCGGCACAGTCGGCTATTCCTAGCGATAGCCGGGCTTCTTGTTATTATTCAAGTTGTACATAAAGTACACAAAAACAGAGGATACAGAAATTAAAATTTTTTTTAAATACCACAACAACATATCCTGAGTAAGTTAGTAAAAGCATGAAATTAAAAATGTGCTAAATAAAATTAATGTTTGAGATGAATCAAAAAAAGTTACTTACTTTGCAGCATGAAATATACTACAACAAATCAGTGTTAAGGAAATATATCATCAATCATCATGAAAAAAAACTCTAGACCAATTACTGTCATACAAATAAAAGACTAACAGGCTATTCAAGAAAAAAATTTCTCTGATTCCCTAATACAAGTACAAGAGATCTCTCAGCTCCTTCAGCTACCAAAATCTTAACTGTCCACTTTAGCAGTTTCGCACATTACTTATTATTCCTACAGGCATTATTCATATTAGTAGTAGCAGCAACGGTGGTAGACTTGATGCTACCACTACAACTAAGACAGTAGTTGTAGTGGTAGCAGCTAAACTAATAGTACAGTGTGTCTCAAAAAAACATCCCCGACATTTTTGACTGTAACTTAAAAACCAATTATCAGATTTTGATAATTTTTGGCACGAATATTCAACTTGCCATCAAATGGCTATTCAGTTGTCCACCTCACTCAACGTTTGTTTCTGCACTACCTGGGGGAAATGTAACGAGCGAAATATCACTCCAATGCGATATGATTGCTCAATTGACATAACGCATAAAAACACATTTTGTTCACATTTCCGACACCGTGGCTAATATTTCATCCACTTGTCCACTTTTTAACTGCCTGTAGTAAAATTGCTTGAAGTGTTGGCATTCTATGTACGAACACAGGCAAGAAGATGCTTTCTCCATTCATTGACAGCAGTATCGATAATGTTCTGCCCCAGACCAATTCAGGCTGTACCAGTCGCTTCTTGACTTCACAAACAATTTAAAACTTTATCTAGTAGACACACTGCTGCATGACAGTCATACCTTGTAACAGACAGGCTGTTGGGGCCCACAGATTAGGATGGATGGAATTTATCGACGTTTTTTTCATTCATTTAAACATGTATTATGCTTGGTCTGATTTCCCCACGTAGTGCAAAAGCAGACGTTGGGTGAGGTAAAAACTAAAACACTTATTTAGTAGCCAGTGGTGAAATATTTCCGTCAAAAACAATTAAAATCTGCTAACCTTTCTTCAAGTTATGATCGATAATGTCAGGGATGATTTTTCAGGTTTTCTGTTTATTTCAACACATATTTCACTTGATCTAATTTCCCTAGGTAGTGCAAAAACAAACGTTGGGTGAGGTGGGCAACTGAATAGTCATTTAATGGCAAGTTGTGTCAGAAATAATCGTATCAAAAATTATCAAAATCTGATAATTGGTTTTAAAGTTACAGTCAAAAATGTTGGAGATTTTTTTTGAGACACAGTGTAGAACAAATAAATGACAACGGTGATGTTTATCCAACAGTAAAGATACGATCCGGTCTGTTTCTGGACATCAGCCTGCTTCATGTAACTGGCAATAGCATCATCGTAAGCCTTGGCATTCTTGAATGCAATTGCTAATGCAAAAACACAGCTGCACAAATTCTAAAAGAGAATTTATTGATATTGCAAATGTCATACAATTCATTACAGCAAAATTACCAAAAAGCTATTCTACGAGGGTCGTTCCATAAATAAGTTACAAAACAGCATCATTTTGTTAGTTTTCCAAATATAAAAAAATTAAGAATATACATTTTGTAAAGAATTTTATTTTTAACATATGGACATTTTTTGGATTATGACGTCATTATTGTGACATCATCTGCATTATTTTCTCCACCAGTAACCCACCATAAGTCACAAGTGACAAACAACATAGGAACGAAAAAAATGTATAAACTTAGCAAGTTAACTGTCACCTCTTTAAGCGTTAGACATTAGTGTTTCATTTTTCAACACATCATCCGAGTTTGTTCAAACATTTTGTCCCAGGTGTCAACAAGCTTCTGAATGCCTGATGCAAAGAACAATGTTCATTGCTGTCCGAACCACTGACAAACGCCTAATTGCACCCCCAGTTTCTGATGCAAATCTGTGCCAATTTACCATTTTCTTACACCAAACGTGCATTCTTAGCTTTGTAGAACACTTGTCATTATATACTGGATGCGTACTAGAGTAAATCTTATTTGCATTAAAGGTCTATGGACACCAAAATTAACATATATATTTTATCCATTCTCCTAAAACAGCATAACTTTCTGATAATTCTGATAGTAATATCGACAACCAGCATTTTGTCAACACGAAGAAACTTGCATTTAAAATCGACGATCTGCGAAAAGGCCACAGAAAACGAACTGCCACTGGGAGAACACATCGTCAATGTAAAATACGCATAGAAACACAAGCGTTATAAAATCATATATCATATATCATAGATGCAGTTGGCATGCGACACAATGAGTGACTTTAAATTTCGCTTAGACCTAAGTTTTTAACTATAGTTTTAAACCAAACCTAAATCTGAACTCTAAAGTATGGTTTTAAACCAATGCTCAGATTAACTTCAGTTTTAAACTCGGTTTTGAACTTAAGTTTTAAACTGAAAATCTACTTCCTTGCTACCGTATAAATATGCAGACGATAGCACTCAGACACGTTGAAAAAACTCATCTTCGTCAGCTAAACATGATTCGCGCTGTACATTAAGCGCACGTCATAGGCGATTGGGCCCTAGAATGCCGCCAGCAATAGCAACCACTGGGTAAACAAACGCCATCTTGTTTTCCCTAAATCAAAAGTTAAAGTGGTTTTGGTTTTAAACCAAACCTAAAGACTAGTCTTTAAGAAGAAACGCCTATCTCGATGCATTATGGAGATCAGGTTTGAAACTGGATTGTTCAGATTAAGTTTGGTTTTAAACTGAAGTTTGGTATTATGTTCGGTTTCAACTTTGGTTTCAGTGAAAGCATCTGGTTTAAAACCCTACTTAAAACCAGATTTAATCGTCACTTTAAATTTTGCATTAATTAGGTTTTAAACTGAGTTTTGGTCTAGACTAAAACTATAGTTTAAAACTTAGGTCTAAGCGAAATTTAAAGTCACCCAATATTGTTGTTAATTAAGAATATTAAAATTAATTAGTAAACACTGCCTGTGTTCCCCTGGTGACGTCACTTCCAGTCACTGACCTAGATAGATTATTTTGCATAACTTAACGTAATGCTGCATTTTGTTATAATCTGTGCATTATTTTCATATATTTATTAATCATAAATCAACATATTATATAAGCAATGTGAAATGTCTAATTCAGTCTAAATAAATTTCTTAACTGAGTTTGACCGTGGCCATGGACCTTTAAATGTTTTGGCCGTTATGGGTCAATTTCAGTGGCAACGTCACCGCATTTAATTTTATAAATGATGTCATAGTGACGTCATCGTAATAAAACTCACAAGTGGTAACCAGAATTAAATTTCTTACAGAATGTACATTTTGGATTTTTTATATTTAGCTAACTAACCAAATGATGCTGTTTTGTAACTTATTTATGAAATGACCCTCATACAATACAATAACAACACTTATATCACCAACGTCTTTAAACAGATTACTGCTCTAACATGAAATGGAAATGGTATCTGACATAATATTACAAAAGATATGCAGTAAAAATAGGACAAAATTCTGAACCAAAAATACACACAACAGCCCCTCTATTATACAACAGATTTTAATAAATAAAAATTAGACCTGTCAAAAGATTAATTTTTCCTTGCACTAATTCCTTACTTTAATCTTCACATGTATCTGGTTTGAATAAAAAATAAGTAAGACCCACATTTTAACGTAAAATTTTTTGCCAAATTCAATCGGCCCATTTGCAAAATACTGCGACTCACTGTGACCTTCCATTTCTGAGTAAACGTGAGAAACTTCAGTTACTGGAGGCCAGGATTGTGTTGAATTATGTTGGATTATGTTAGCATTCTTAGCAACATACAAAGAAAAACATATATCTTTTCTTTTCTTTTCAAAAGTGCTATCTGTCAAGTCACATTGTATTTATTGAAAATTGTGCCATATTGCAATAGCTATTAGTAGGGCCCACAGTTTTAAGCAGTTCAATTTTTTTTGGTGATATAGTTAGTCTACTCAATTGCATCATCTAGCCAATGATATTACTGATCACCAGTCATTTTTCAACTTGTGCAAAATTCTGTTGAAGTATAAAAATTCTGCACAAAGAACAAATTTTGTGGCTCAATTCAAAATTCCATGAGCTGCAGAAAACAGTGTGGGCCCTAGCAATAAGCATCATAAAATAACAGAAGCCTATCTTACTGCTGAACACTGTATAACATGCTGTAACCACATGATCAATACTATCGCTATCGCTATAGCTCACTAAAATCTTGCGCCAAACTAATCCACTTTGCCACCGATCACTGAACAAACAATAAACTAGAAGGTGCTCGTTAGAATGCAAATCTCCGCCAATTCATGTACAGTCAGACAGAGAGACAGACAGACAGACACACAGATGGACAAATCGACCAATCTCATAATCTCTTCCAATTCACTTCGTTCCATTGGCGGAGATAAATATTCAAGTATGCATGTGCAAATGCAGACGCAACACATATCCTATTGCATAGTCATGGTCTTTTTTGTGACTTAGTTAAAACTTTTAATGGCATAAATGTTCTCAACCACAACTAAATCCATCATGTGGTTAATTGGAGAGCTGTAAAAAGTACACAATAAAAATATGACACAAATTAACACATGTCAGATATTAAATAGCACAAAACATTGTAACTCAACATTAAACTTACCAGCTTTCCCATACTCCACAGATGCACCTTCATAATCTGGCTTCCACTTTAGAAGCCCTGTTTTCATGCTGGTAAAACACAACAATCAGTCATAACAAGAGACCAACCAAATGCTTTTACGTTAACTTACACCATACAGTTCTAAGCATGGCTCTGAAAATACTTACATGCCACTTGTTCTAATATTAGTGTATTATAATAGAAGTCGGAAGCTTGAATTAGAAGTTTTGCAAAATCTAAAAGTGACCGAACTGCAATTAACAAAAAGAACAGCACTATATCTAAACCTGAACTTGACTATCTAACACAATAATGCATTGCTAAAAAAGATAAAAAATAGAACCTATAAATGATGTAAAATTTAAAGTGATGAACTAATTTCTTTTTGAGGTTCAAGACCCCATAGACCAAGTTCCGATTTTGTTAAAAAAACACTCAAAATCAATATCTTCAAAACACTTAAATATCTTAAATACTTCAGATCTCCAAGAATATGCCTTGTTTAAAATACGGTTAACTTTAAGACCTTCAGTCCGGTCATGCTAAAGAGTGCACTCAGTGCGAACAGTGCAAACAGCTGATATCTGGTTTCAGCCACCAGCGTGCGATGTGCATGCACGGCAAGATGAAAAGCACACACACTGCAAGCCGAGAATCAGTCAACAGTGCAATCAGCCAGGAGTGACTGTACTGTATTTCAGTAGTAGGCTCTAAACTGTCACTGACGGTCAGTTTCAGGTCTGCTGTAACAAAATGTATTGTGGCTAAATGGTACGCCGCCCGCCTGCAGCCATTTTGCGCCACTGTCGTACATAGCAGCCGATCAAGGACAGCGGCGGACAATGCAGATGGCCGTAGTAACGGGGCTGTCCGCAGTGATCGCAATGTTCGCACTTTTTAGTATGACCCCTTCAATCTGCTGAAGTCAGATAATCTTTCGACCATCTTTGTGCTCGGCTATTATTACACGTTTTAATCAGTACCACATGGTTGTTACACGGTAACAATTATAGCATACAAGGCATAACATAACGTTTATATTGTACCACTTTTCTGCCTCGCGTATATGTTCACGCGCTTCCGATATTTTCTTCTCACTGACACCAGCCATGTTTATTGTTTACCATAAAATATTAAACAACTAGTGATTAGTGATTAGTGAGTAGTAGATTCGGAATTTCGGACGAAAGCCAGCCTGCTTCTTGATTTCTTCATGTGTAAAGTTGTCAACTGTCGCTGAGACTTTACTTTACTCTAAAACTACAAGAAATTTGAGCTAATGCTCACGAGACGCGCGAAAGCCTTTAGCAGTTACGGTTTAGACTGTGCGGTTTAGTAGTTTAGCTGAAAATTAGGGTGTTCACGCTAAGTTAATATACAAATACCAAATTCTCTATCTAGATCGCAGAACGATAGTTCCGTGGCGCCACCTTGTGAATGATATAGACTTGTGTCGAAGCCCGAAATCGCAAAAAAATCCATAAAACTTCCTATTTTGGCGTTCAAGGCCATTCAAGGTCATTAAATTCGGCGCCAATCGAGAGTCAGTGTACGACTTAGTGATTAAGCCCTATCTCACACCGTTACTGAGATACAGCGACTTATTGGCCAAAAAATCGCAAATTTTGCCCACCCCCTCTCATAGCGCCCTCGTTCGGAGTGACCCCCTTCGAATTTATTGAAAAGCTTTAAGGTTTCTGAAACCAACCGAGGGTAAAGATTTGGTGATTCTAGCTTGCACCGCTTTTGACTGATCCACCCGTGTGACAGACAGACGGACAGACAGACGAATGGACAGAATTGCGATGGCTAAAGACGCGCTGAAAGCAGTATATATATAAGCTGCTTTCGCGCGTAAAAACTGAATATAAACTGAATTTTTAGCCGATCGCACCTGAGTAACGATCAAGCTATATGGCATGATCGTCCGTCCGTCACGTTATAGTCTGTCACAATTTATTGTATTGTGGCTAAACGTTAGGTCGTAGGGAAAAACTTCTTACACGAATAATTATGTGCTTTAAATTCGGGCATGCGAAATTCTATCGGTCTAGTGCAACAGAAACATTTTCAAATTGAGGATTAATTGAATGGACGGGAGTAGCAGCGGATCCAAGGGGGACGTGCGGCCGCGTCCCCCTGAGCCCACATGCAAGTAAACACTTTATGTGCTTTGCTGAACTGCTAATTAATAAGTTCGTGTAGCAGGAAAATGATCGAAATTATTGCCATCAGACGGACGTTAAATAGGCTATTTTAAGGCTAAAATGCACCAAATTCGATTTCCAGACCCTTGGATGACCTAGAAAATTCATAACGCACTATGGTATGCAAATCGTGCTGTATATATTGTGGCTAAACGATAAGTGTTATAGGGTCGTCGATGGTACCATCGGATAGGGTACCATCGGATAGGGCGCTAACGACTTTTTATAAGCTGTCAATAGTAACCATGTCTCTATCTGCAGTTATTTGGCCGCAATTTTCAGTGGAACGTTTCAAGCTATAAGTGGCCGTATCTCGGAAACGGTGAGAGATGGGCCAAGGTTATTATTAATCACTAATAAAAATGGCACACAGCCTTTCAAATCAGATGAAAATCATTGACCTTGAATGACCTTGACAGTCACTGACAGCCAGTACGGTCGGCTATCCGAGCGACAGCTGGTAAGTGAATTTGTCCGTCTGCTTCAAATTCTGCTGATTGATAGTTACGGTCATTAGCTTTGGGTGTCTGCCGATGTCTGCAGGGAGACACCTATAGTTATGCATCCAATAAATGTAACGCAGCCAAAATTTCGAATAACATTTAAAATAGGCTATGCGATCAGATTGTTTTCTCACCAGACTAAACTCTAATAGTAGTGACATTTTTAGGGCCGACCGCTAAGCTATAAGCTTAAAGGTAGACTCTTTGTCGTGGTTGTTGTCACGGATGTCACGGATGTACTGTGGCTAAACGGTGCAAGATATGGCCTTAAGTGGCATACGTCCTTTCAGATGACATAAAAATCATTGACCTAGGCCTTGGATGACTTTCAAGGTCAGTGACAACCAGTACGGTCGGTGGCGTAGCATAGGGCCTAGCGGTTAGAACGTCGGTCCTGGCCGGCGAACTTACCCTATCCTGCGTTAGACTGATGGATGGCCGTTTGAATTGTGGGTAAAGCGTCCGCCATCAGTCAACCAACAAGGCCAACTCAGCCTGCCATCCCTCCGGAGTCGGTTAAATAAGTAGTAACCCATTTATATGGGTTACGGAGAGTGGGGACCTTAGTACAGCTGACTGGGGCTGCCTAGCCGGAGGCTGCGCTAGCCTGTCTGCAGGTTGTACGCGGTAGCTCTGCGGCCGGCTGCTCTGGGCTGTGACGAAAGCGCATTAGAGGCGTGTTCGCGACGATGCGCTATATAAATTGACGAGCTTTACCTTTACCTTTACCTTTACCTTTTCCACCCTAGCGACAGCTGGGTTCCTGTTGTACTAACGTACCATGCCTTAAGTCAGTCGAGTGTCTTGAATTTGTGCAGTGGTCTGTTGGGCCTATATAATATAGGACCTATATTAAAAATGGATCGCCGTGCGGTGCTTCCTCGCGGTATGGGGCAAATAGGCCTAAGTCGAGTAAAAGAAATCTTTACACACAGGTACAGAACTCGGACAGTAGCGAATCTTCTGCAACCATTATCGTCATCGATTATCCACCAGGCTTATAGGGATATCGATGACTAGGCCTAGGCCTACGATTTTCTTGTTGAAACAAAACGTACCGTATAGGCCTATAGGCCTCATAGCTGAGTCCGACTGGCCAGTCGTCTTGGAAGATGACGATGTTCATCCGCATCATCAATGATTTATCGTGCAGCGCAGCAGCTGAAGCCGCGACTACAAAGACGATGCGATCACATGACGACGTCCAATTAGACACGCGCGCCTGTTGATTAACTTACTGCGCTCTGGTCAGTGTAATTGCATCATTGCTGACCAGCTGATTAGCTGCATCACTTCGTTGCCATGACACTCAGCTGCTGCATCCTGCATCTCTTCTTCGAGTCCGCTCCTTGTAGTGGAGTCTTTTGTTGCCTAACAATGCGTCAAAAGCGGCCTAAACGAAAAGAAGTGCACTGTGTGTGTGTGTGTGTGTGTGTGTGTGTACCAGGGCCCAAAATAGTTGAAAATTCCTACTTCACACCTCGTCTCTTTTCCTCCCTCCCCTTTCCTTTTTCCTTTATTTTCCCTTTTTTATCTTTTCCTTCCTTTCCGTCTTCTCCCTCGCCCAACCCCTCCCTCTTTTTCTGTCGTTTTTATCTCTTTTCTTTTTAGAAACAGGCCCCTCAAATTTAGTTAGGGGTCTAGGGAGCGCTGTTAAGTTTCCCCAGCAAGGTCTGGGGCAGAGCCCCAGCCGAAGTCGAATTTGGTGGTTTTTGCCGTAAAAACGACATCTGGTGGCAACCATTTTAAAGATTTTATAGAAAAGTTCAAAATATATACAATGTGCGCTTCCATTGCGTCTCGCATTTTTGGCATCACTTGCAAGATGTTTAAACACGCCAAAATCATAATAACGTCAGTGACGAAGTCTTTTCAAAAGTATTAGTTTTTCACAAACTGCTTAAATTTCTCATCATTTGAGGCGGCTGCTCAGTCATATAAAAACTAGGCTATAAATTAAATCTGCATGGAATTTGGGAAGGGAACATAACCCGCTTTCCAGGAAAAAAATAAATTTTATATAAAAATAATGCGTTTATGCATTTTGCACAAAATTTTCACTTGTTTTAAGATGCATCTAGTCAGTAAGAAAAGGGGCGCCCCCTGAATCTGTCACTGCGCAGATTACGCATTTCGTATCTTGGATGTTCTGAAGTCTCAACGTAGGCTCGTGTGAACTTGAAATGTGTGGGAAATAGATCTGGATTATAAACTATCAGGTTAACAGTATGGACTTAGGCTATACTGATGTACACTGTGTCCGGTAAAAAAACTATTGATCTAGACGTCGTGCAATAAAAATGTTAAATCTGAACGAACCTGAACTATGTTTCGCACATTAAACCCCAATAAATTGCTGAAATGAATGCCGAATTTGATTGAAAAATATTATTTCTTACCAAAGTTATTAAATGTTGAATAGCTATAACAAAATATCTCCGTTACCAATATGGCGTTACGCAAACAACAGCTAATTCTAACAAAGTTTCACACCAACATTGCATCATTTGTTGGCAATTAAAGTGCCAAATTTCAGTAAAATCTACCGAAGCAAACAATAGCTATAGTGTCTTTTGTGTGGTTACCACAAAACACTTCAGTTTCAGGTCTTTGTGGATAACGTTATACACAAAGACGTGAAACTGAAGTGTTTTGGGGTGACCTCAAGAAAAGCCGCTGTAGCTTTTGCTTGCTTCGGTAGATTTTACTGAAATTTGGCACTCTGATTGCCAACAGATGATGTCTGTCGACGTAGAATTTTGTTAGAATCAGTTGCTGTTTGCTGGAGTTACGCAAACGTACAGTAACAGAGGGGTTTACTTGTGTAACGCCATATTGGTAACGGAAATATTTTGTTATCGATATTCAGTAACTCCGCTATGAAATGATATTTTTTCAACGAAATTTGGCAGTCGCTTTAGAAATTTATTGGAAATTAAGTGTACGAAACTTTATTCGAATTCATTCAGATTTGACATTGTTATCGCACGATGTCTAGTTTTTTTTTACCGGACACAGTGTAGATATTGCCTTATTCAATAGGTCTATATTGTGGTCAGATTTTTGCTCTTGGCAAAAAAAAATATTTGCCTTGACGCCGAGTCGCATTAATACGCAGCAAACTAGTTTTTAGACATCGGGTAGATGTGATGGGAATTCGTTAAACAGAATTGGCTTAGTGCTCAAGTGCTGCATTTTTGTGCATTGTAGGCCTGGGGCAATAAACGAAAGTCTACGTTGCTTAGCAACTGCGGCAAATCGGCTAAATCTTTTATCGCTGAAGGCAGTGGCTGTTGCAGCTGTTGCTGCTGCTAACGCCTATAAGAATTCACTTTGATCGTAAAATGCAAGAAACGTGACCGGAAGTCGCACCTTGCTAATTCTACCTGCCAGCGTTTAATGCGCAGATTTCAGTTTGCCACAGTTTTCTTGCTGCAGTCTGCATGTGCACAGTGATGAAGTATACTGTAGCAGCAGGCGGAAACTGTTGCGCGGCTTCTGCTTTACTTTCAGCGACGCCGCATAATTAATGCCTCAAAGTATTTACCCCAACAGTTCGGTATGGTTCGTGTAAGCTATGTACACTGTGTCTCAAAAAACTCCCCGAACATTTTCGACTGTAACTTGAACAAGAATTATCAGATTTTAATAATTTTTGGTACATATATTCCAGAGACACCTGGCCATCAAACAGCAGTTCAGTTTCCCATTTCACACATCGTCGGTTTCTGCACTATCTTGGGAATGCAGAACCAACAAAATGTTACATTTTTACCCAGTGTGGTATAATTACTTAATCTAATTAGTAAAGTAAAGTAAGTGAAGTAAAGTGTAAATTTATATAGCGCATACTCAACAAGAGGGTGCGGCCGTTGAGGGGCCGCCCGCTATGGGGCCGTCCTTGCAGCTGAGTACGGACAGACGGAGGGAACGGCCGTTGCCATGGCAACGAGGGCACCCGGGGCAAGGCGGCAAGGGATCCTTACGCCACCTGC
>Ga0209367_1011322_pt1 | contig 11848 bp, 11 predicted proteins | sample WorMetLIZISLAND2_FD_187412 | JGI IMG/M metagenome (GOLD analysis project Ga0209367, IMG submission 187412) | Marine gutless worms symbiont microbial communities from Max Planck institute for Marine Microbiology, Germany - Olavius geniculatus... ... | reverse complement strand
AAATTAATGCGTGAATTCAAACGAAATGCGGCATTACGTTACGTTATGCAAAATATTCTAATCTATCAGTGCCCGCAGTGACGTCATGACCCTAGCCCATATTGATCATGAATATTAATGGCTAGCTGACGACGTCATCATTCTAGGCTAGGCCATAGCCTATATAGACGTCATGAATATTAATTCATGACGTCTATAGGCTAAACTCATGACGTCACCGCAGATCATCATGGTGGCGCGTTTTCTACGTCGTTTTCGTAGATCGTCGACTTCAAAGGTAAATTTTTCCGTGTTGATAGAACGTTGGGCGCTGATATTACTGTCAAAGTTATCATAAAATTCTGCACTTTCAGGAAAGTGGATAAAATGTATATGTTAATTTTGGTGACCACGCACCTTTAAATATTCTTTGTCTAATTTGCATAAATTTTTATTACCCCTGAAATTAGGCATTTGCCTGCACTCCCATGTGCCTGTGTTCATTGAACTCAAAAACTCACTGCCAAAAAGTCCAGATTTAAATTCTGTGAATTATTCAGTGTGTGGTTATTGCAACAGATAGCATGGTCACAAAATTTCAGTAACTGACCAGCTAAAACGTGCTAATCGAAGGCTGGACTCAGTTGATGCTGAACACATTGACTCCAGCGATCGATCAGCTGCCTAAAAGGACTGATGACGTTATGAATGCAAAAGCTGGGCAACTGCCTATGTCAAATTTTATCTAAACTCAACATATGTGTTAATGATTGTTGATATTTCACTGTATGCTCAATGAAAATCAACTTAAAATTCATGTGTTACTGCCAATTTAGCATGATTTTAGAGGTGGGGCAGATTTGTGTAAATCAGGCAAAGAATATTTAGATGTTGAGACATACGACTTCTTTTGTGCAAATTTCCAGAACTTTTGGCATATTACGCGCCTTTCCATCAATAAACATCGCTTAGTTATAAAAGCTCAAATATCCATGTTAAATCCATGCGTTACAGTCAAATTTGGCAGAATTTTGGGGGTGACGAATATTTATGCAAATTAGGCAAAGAATATGTAAATGCTTCGCTATGCAAATTTGTTTTTTATTCTTTACAGCATTCTGAAGCATTTGATGTATCACACGTCTTTCTACCATCAACTACTGCTGAGTTATCAATGCCCAAACAGGTCTGGGTTTTTTGGTCCACCCTGTATGTGCATGTGCATTGCCTGGAAAGGCCATTCCCGAAATGAACTATATTGTATCGGGTGGGACGTTAAATCTTACTCACTCACTGTGGACTATACATAGTTGTGAGATATGAACTGAAATCTGAGTTTAGTTTGGGTGCATTTAAAAAGTGTACAAAGCAACAGAACTTGACTGAACTAAAATGATGGTTCAGTCGCATTCCATGGACTGTAAAAGTGAACAAACTTTCAAACTGTACTGTGATATGTCCATGCAGTACGTTTTGTTTTCAGTTGTGTTGCATGTGCTTTACAAAGCAAAGGAACTGGCGGTTCATTTTATTTTATTTTAGTTTATTATTATCACTCTGTATGCGGTTTATTGCAGTGTTTGTAGTGGAGTCAGATAGTTAGTGTTTATCTGTGATGTTACAGGACCAGTTGTCAATCCTGCTGACTTCTCATCTTCAGGTAGATTTTCTTGCTAATTAACAATCTCTCGTAGTTGTCGTATGTTAGCAGGGTTCGTACAGCGTCCGGAAAATCATGGAAAGTAATGGAATTTAGAAGTTGAAATTTCCAGACCTGGAAAGTCTTAGAATAAGGCCATGGTCCCGGAAATTTCTGGGAAAATATCATGGGAGTTGTTGAACTTTTACTGAGGTTAATTGTTAATCATTTAGCTGAGCAAATACGCTACCTCTGTTCAGAGTTCGTTGATGTTGTACAATAATATGGACCATGTTCACCAGTTTTTTGATTGATTTTATTGGTGAACAAAACTTCAAACACAAAAATTTACTATTTTTTTATCAGAAAACAGTAATTTTGGTCCTGAAGTTTTGCTTAAATTTTGAGTTTGAGATAGTCCTGGAGAACAGTATTAGCAACTCTTTACAAACCCTGTGTTAGAGTTTGCTGTAACTGTTGCTTAGCTTGTTAGTGTACTGTGTATCAGTGGAACCGTTACTGCATTACTAGCGGTCTGTCCTGATTTTATTTAGAACGTCTCAGGAATCCTGAAAGTTTCTGCTTGCGATTTTTTGACCCTAGTTATCGATACTTAGTTAACTACTTTCCAAAGTAACTTTGTAATGCTGAAGCAAATTTTTAGTTGACTGTACTTAAATAATGGTTAAGCTGTTGGTACGGTTGTCATTCATCCATCCGTCAGTCCGTCATCTGTAACGGATGTATTGTGCCATAAACCTAGGTGTGCAAAATTTCAGCGATGTAGTGCAAGGGAAACATTTTCAAATTTGGGGTCAAATGAAGGAGTGTAGGAAGTTCAATGGAAAATCGGCTATATCTCGGTAATGGTGAGAGATATGGCCAAGGTTACTATTAATCGGTAATAGGGAGTGGCATATGCTCTTTCAGATGAAATGAAAATCATCGACCTTGGATGATCTTGAAGGTCAGTGGCAACCATTATGGTCGGCTATCTTAGCCACAGCTGGGCTTCTTGTTCTTATGTTGTTAAATACTCAGTCTTCGTAAAATGTCTCAGCTTAATTCCAGCAGTTCTTGAGCTATTCTTGCATTCTCTTGCTTTTGTGTGTGATAATTCATCTGTTGCTTGATGAGATTGAAATAAATGTTGGAGCTGTTGTTATGTTGTCACACGCAATGAACAGCCGGAGATAATTTTTATGGTATGCACTTTTTGTTAAGCTTTGTCGTATTGTTGCCTTTTAAAGTCCAATACTAACAATTTCAGTATTTTTGCAGGCATTCCAGAATGGCTGTTTATTCCATACTTTCTGGACGGATTTGTCTCCCAGCGATGTTTTATTAATATTTGTTGTATGTTATGTATTTCCAAGCTTTACAATTTTGTCATTTTATCTTTGTTTGGTTTGTGCATTTTTGTTATGGTTGCATAACATGGTGGTTGATTTTGAGTTTTATGTTGCTGAGTTTTTTTCTGCATGTGTTTGTATCATACAGCTATCTGTGTTAACACTTTGTTATCTGTATGCTGTTGCTGCAAATCACCCATGTAGTTTGTTTACACTGGTTCAGCAAACATTATTTGTGATTATTTTTTCTGTCATTTTGTAGGATGGTGTGGCTTGCATTTCACAAAAATATTTGTGGTTCCGTAGATCACTATAAGTCGTATCAGATGGATAAGATTGCTGTTCTTGGTGCTTTGTAAATATTCATCGTAAGCCTTTTTTTGTTTTGGACAATTTCTGTGACTAGTGCACTAAAGCAGTTTTGATGTACCTCACAAATCTATTATTAGCAGAATATAAAGCAGTGTATTGACAGCTGTGTTTCACGTCTGCATGGATACAAACTTGTCAAGTTCAACAGTCTGTAATGACTAATAAAGAGCAGTGGAGATGGAGCCAGTTCATTAATGATTTGTTATTATTATTAATTATATAAAGCAGTCACTTTTTTGACTTTGTGGTGTACATAGGCATGAGTAAAGAAGTGGAACATCTTATACTAGAAAATACTGAGTTACTGTCAACGAAGTGAGTTTGTACTTTGTAGCATAGTCTCTATTGTCTCTCTCTGTATGATTCTAGTGTAAGATTACAAATTCTTTATATAATATTTTAAGACATTTTTATTGAAATACAACTGCCATTGTATACAATGTACAGTGTGTTAACTGTGTTAGATAACGATGTGTAACAGATCAGCATAAGTGGCTAACAAAATAGCATGAATATGTATAAAAACTTCGTAAATTGATATGAATACCTGTGCTACAAAACTGTTTGACTGTGAGGCACTAGCGGATGATCCCATAGCAGATGATACCAAGTATGGGAGTCTTAGCAGAGGATGTTTTGGGTATTACGTTTTTCTGATAAGTGATATATGTAACGTACTACAGGTAAGTTTGTGAAGAAAGTAGACGTAGCTGATTGATTTGACTGCTCATAGTAGATAGTGGTTTGGTGTAATTGTTAACATGTTGGGTCTCAATTAATGAAATCAATCGATGTCATTCCTTGTTGGTACTTAAATGAATGATAAAGTTAATTGTGTTTTTTTTGCAGAAATGCACTCAATGTTGTGAAGGACGATCTAATTGCAAGGGTCGATGAACTGCTCAGGTACTGATAGCCGATGTACTTTGTTTATGTTTTTTTGTCTTTGCATCAAAGAAGAAAGACTATGAAACAGAATTATCAAAGGCCAGTGTGTCACCATTCCACCATAGCCTCTGAGAGGCGGCACTGTTCTTCAATTGATGATGTACAATTTTGTCTTGCATGTATAACACAAACTGCGTAAAGACTGACATTTAGAAAATTTTCCATTTATCTGCTGACATTCTCTGTGACATGGATCGTTCTGGTTTAGCACATTTTAGTGGTTTAAGTGTTGCGAAATTAACAGAGTTGTAGTAGCGCAACTTAATTATTGTATTTTTCACATCTGAAATGTTTTGAAGCCGTCAGTTGTGCAACGTGAAAGACATCTGTCTTGCAGCAGTTCTTAAAAGCATTATTGCTTATAATATAGTTTAGTTTGTCTTTGTTCAAACCCCTTAAGTTTCCTTGGATGTGGCTTGGTTGCATAATGGTAGGTTGTTCAACATACAATCAAATCGAGAGGTCATGTTTTTTGAGTTTTGACTCCTCGACGTCCCCGTTGGGAGTATCAAGTAGTTACAACTTGTATGGGTGAATATCTGCAGACATGTAAAACATCTCAGTATATAATCAATTGCCTAGCTCAACTTGGTGGCGTGGCGTAGTTGGTAACGCGTTTCGGCTGAAACGAAGTTACTCTACGCCATGCCCAGTTAGCACTGCGATGGGTGACTGCGTGCGGGCAGGTAAAACAATCGCGCCAGCTTCACTCTTGCCGGCTCAAAGCGCTGTAAAGGGGATGAGCTCCCACGCAACGGACCTAGTCTCTATGCGGAATCTTCTTCTTCTTCTTCTTTTTCTTCTTCTTCTAGCTCAACTCAAAACATGTGGGATAGGCAATTTGAGGATTAACTTGGCTGGCTAGGGTAAAAGCAGATGGCAAGTAGTGCTGTGTTATTCCATATGGCAGGAGTTGTTTTGTAGCTTTGTGATGGTTTTTTGTGAAGCATATTTTTATCGTTTTGACATGTGGTATTTTGTCGATGCACAGCGAGCATGAGTTGCTGAAAGGTGAAGTGGCGACTGTCAAAGCTGCCAAAGACAAACTGAACGCCAGAGTTGTTGAACTGGAAGAGGAAGCTCGCAAGTACAAAGAAGCCATTGAGCTGCATAAACAGAGATCACCGTCAGAAGATGATGTAAGAACTGTGTTTAGCACTTTTGTGTGTATTGTACCTGTGCATAGGTTTCTGTCTTGGCTTGGTGGTATATGGTAGGGCATCACACTAATAATCAAACGGTTGCAGGTTTGATTCCTGGCTCGGTGTTGTCAAATAAATACTCTGGACATTTTGTTTAGTGTTCATAGACATGTGCCTGTGCCACTAGGTAAAACTGTAACTTGGTACCAGCCTAAGGATGGTGATGCTTTGCAGCCGAGAGGGTAACCATAGGTCTGGCTTCGCACTGGCCATGCATCACTGATTTTGGGCGCGTTGCACCAACTATACTTAAATTTAAGTACATGCTTAACGACCGTACTTAGCAGAAAATGCATTGCACCAACACCATTTAAGCAGGCCAGACTGCTGAAATGACACTCAAAAGTATGTGGTCAAAGTTGCCCACTTAAATTTAAGCGGCTGGCAGAAATGAGACAGATGCCATCTTTATTTAACGAACCGTGACGAAGTTATTGTCCTAAATTGATGATTTTAGGTAACAGTTGTTATATACCATAAACAGAAGTGAAGAAAACCTCCAAATACATATGGGTAATGCTGTTTGTCGTTGAGTATTTACAGCTGGGGTCATTTTAAGTGAAAAGAATCACTTTTCTAAACATCAGTGCGCTGTCACGTACGAGTTCAGCATAGTCCACAAAGTTTATTTTCTCAGGCTGTATTCATTGTCAGCCAAATACGTATCAGTCCATATTTATGTTGATTCTTGTATATTTGGCCTATATATTACATTTCACTCAAAATTAAACTGTTCTGAAATTATTTCAATTTATACATGGCATTTTGAGTGATAGCCTTTGTTGTCAATGAAGCATGATAGCTATTACGTAATTGGTCGTCAAGGAAATGCTGTCCTTATGTGATCAAAATTAGCCAGTAGCAGGCGTCGTTACAGTTAAGTCTGACACTTAGCTAAGTGATTTTCGGATTGCGTTGGTGCAACGGAATTGATTTAAGTAGCCGGTTAAATACCGCTTTAATTTAAGTGGTACTTAACTAAGTACGTACTTAAAATTGGTTGGTGCAACCAGCCCTTAGTGGTCTATTTACCTATGACCTCAGTGACCAAAGGGAAGGAGAGGAGTTTGTGCTCAAGGTAATGAGGGGGAGTGTAAAGCATGGCCCGCTTTTACCTTTTACATTTTACTTAGCATAATTTGTCGTAATTGGTGCCAGTGTGGTTGGTGCAGTCTGTGTGGTGTTTGCCGACACCTGTAATCAGCTTATCCCTCTGAACAAAGCAGTAATGAAGAGGAAAGATCTGCGTTGAAAGGCTGGTGGACGTGTACTGCAGGATGACGTGCCAATGGCACAGCGCAAGCGGTTCACTCGCGTCGAGATGGCTCGTGTCCTGATGGAACGCAACCAGTACAAGGAGCGCCTGATGGAACTGCAAGAGGCTGTGAGATGGACTGAGATGATCCGCGCATCTCGAGAACATCCCGACCTGATCCACGGCACTGCTGCACACACCGGACCGTCCGGCAAGAAGAAGTCCAGCCTTTGGAATTTGTAAGTGATCAGCTGGGTGTGTTCATTTTCTCTGATGTGGTTGGCCCAATGTTGTGTTAATGAATAATGTTGTTGCCTTGCATATAAAATTGATCAGTTGTCGCTTGATCTTTGATGCATACATAAAACATGTACGTTCTACTTTTTTGTGTGACAATGTAGAAAATTTCTTGTTGACATATTGTGTGTCTGTCTGCCAAGCTGTATGCTTTTGAACTGAAAATTAGCACACTCATCGCTCCTTTTTTGTTTAATGTTTTTCAAAGTTTGGTTTTTGGCTGTTTTTCATTTTCATGTTTGGAGCCTGTACAGGATAGACCGATGGACTGACAGATGGGACTGATGAGTATTATGACTATTATGACAAGTGCACAGTAATGCAAATGAAGTAAGTAAGTGAGTAAGTGAAACATGAATTTATATAGTGCATCATGTTATACCATGTTAGAAATTGTTGTAGCTATCATTAGTGTTAGCATACAACAACTAGCAGGAGCTACAGTTTTTACACGCGAAAGCAGCTACTGCTTTCAACACGTCTTAGCCATCACAGTTCCGTCCGTCCATCTGTCTGTCACACGAATGGATCAGTCAAAAACGGTGCAAGCTAGGATCACCAAATTTTCACCATCGGCTGCCTGGAAGACTATAGTTTCAGGAACCGTAAAGCTTTTCCATAAATTCAAAGGAAGTCACCTCAAACGAGGGTGCTAAATGAGATGATGTGGAAAAAATCTTCAATTTTTAGCCAATAAGTCGCTCTATCTCAATAGCGGTGCAAGATAGGGCCTAGGTTACTATTAATCACTAATAGGAAGTTGTACACGGGCTTTCGATTGCTACCAAATTCAATGACCGTGGGTGACCTTGAACGCTAAACTAGGGGTTTTTATGGATTTTTTGGCAATTTCAGGCTGCGAGACACATTTCAAGAGCGAATTGTGCCGCAACCGAGATAGACATAGAAAAGCTGCATATGAAAATTTCAGCATTGAACATAGATTTCAAAAGTGCAAGTCTCGATTTTTTAGGTTCAAGAAAACCTGTGCACGAAGGCATCGAATAGCGGTACCCCCGTAAAAGTCATTATTTTACCGTTATAGGCCAGTCTTTCGTTAAAATGGTGCTGCCTATCACAACAAGCACTAGTGACGAGCTTTTCAGTCGTATCAACAATTTGAAAGACCCTAAACTTCTAAAATGATGGGGTTTTATTGATTTTTGCGATCTTTGGCTGAAGCGCACACTCCAAGAATGAACTGCGACTAAATGGCTGGAAATAGACTGACAGACTGCTATAGGCTTTCGCGCATCTCGTGAGCATTAGCTCAAATTTTTTGTTGGTTTCTAGTACAGTATGAATATGAGCATGAAGATGTGTACATTTTAACAAATTTTTTATATGGTTTGGCTCGCAATGCATTTGTTCTGTGATTATGGATGTAGCATTGAGATAGTTATAGTTAGTGTGGTACTTGTGATTGTTCGGGAAACTGCAAAGTGGAAAGACATGACTAAAATGGGTCGAGTGATGTGTCATTTGATGCATGTTTGCACTAGAATTGTACGACAAATTAGCATGAATGAATTGAATGAAATCTGCATTGATAAGCAGCAAATAATGCTATACTTTTGCAGTTTTGGTGACTTGACTGGGAGGCCGCGGTAACGTGAGATGTATCAAGCAATAACTGACAGTCCAGTTTCTTTCATGATTACATTACACTGTACTAGTTGTTGTGTTGACTTTTGACACTAACATTTATAGATGATGTTTAGTGAGGGACATTTGTTGTTTAGATTGTCTTTCATTTAGTACATACACATAGTGTTTTTTGCAAAAACTCAGTATTTTTAATATGTGTGTGCATTGATCTCAAGGTATTTTGTTTCTGCTAACCATGTTCATGGACATTGTTATGATGCAGTCGGTAGAATTCTTGCCACAGTTAAACAAGTAGTTGGAAGTGTGGCATATTTTCTTCTAGTTTTAAGCCACCTAATAAAATACCTTAATTGTCACGGTATGGATTTCTAAAAGTGGCAACTGGATTTTTGATCAAATTCAATTTAGATTCATTTAGACTATCAAAATTATTGCTTTTTAATAGTGGTGTGACTTTGGTCAAAAGTTCAGCAATTAAAATTTTATTATTCGTTAAAAACTTTATGACTAACTGTATGATTAATTGTTAATTTCTGCTGCCCTAGATTTCAGTATGTTAAGAAGTAATTACAGGTAATATAGTTATGTCAGCACTGCAGAGCAGGCAGAAAGAAATATTATAATGTGCTGCATTGTGGTCCATTTGAGCAAATATGTTTCTAGTTGGCATTTGAAATCATTGCAGCTGGCCTTACATTGAAAAACTACAGAACACGTTGCCAATTAAGCAAAAATATGAAGTAATAGTGTTAGCGTTTACCCATGCACATGAGCACTGTTATGACGGAATTGATTTTATTATGATTTTTGAGTTGCTGGATACAGGGTTGCACTATGATGCATTACATTGACGATGTTCTAATAGCTTAAATAGCAAGGTGGAATTAAGCTGTACACCTGCAAGTTCACATGCATTCACATCAAGTTGGACATTTTTCTCAAGTTTTTTGTGATTGGAATATCGCTAGTACTGAATCAGTTGTGTGCTTGCTTTCTTATCACAAATTGCTTGTAAAACCTCTATGGTCTAACCTCTATTGTTAGAGCTTGTCCATCCAACAGCTTTGAAATACACTTTTCAGTGCAGGAATACAGTTGTCCGTTTTTTGGTAGACATCTGTAATGAACAGCAGTATAGAGATGATTGATTTGTGCTGTGCCTGTTATTGTGCAGTTGTTTTAATAAACAACACTACGCTACTTTTCCCGTCCATCCGCACACTAGAGATTTCTCGAAATGACGGTGTGCTATATAAATGTTCACTTGTTATTGTTCTTATTGTTATCCTTTTGTTTGTCTGTTGATTCATCAGTTTATGTGTCTTGTACGGGCTTTTAGCTCGAAAAAAGGTGCAGCTCAAAAGTTTATAGATCAAGGTGGTCGGCTGTGCTTTGGGCTGACATGGTTTTCCAGTTTGCTAGTTTATTTTTGCTTGTCTTTAGTTTCAGCAACCTGTTCAACTCATCAAACAAGCCGGTGAAGAAGTCACCGACACCACGACTTCACTACAACGCGCCTACGTCATCGCCACAGCGACGTCCTGCATCCGCATCAGCATCCAAGACGTCGCCATCATCAGCCGGGAAGAACCGTCGCGATCGGCGAGGCTCAGCCACTGATGAATCGGCTGCCACCATGTTAGTTCTTAGTTGAGTTCAGTATTTATTGATAAATGTTAGTATTGTTATTGGTATTGTTGAGATTTTTCTTTCTGAGCTATTTGTTTTTTTTATTTGTCATTTCTGGCTGTCATGTTTTGTGTACAACTTGAATGATAATAAATAATCGTAAGTTTGTCATCTTGCCACTGCTGTAATCATTTGCAGTACCAGCAACAGCTATAACAGCAAAAATGCAGTAATCGTAATGATTATTGGTTGTGATGCCGGTTTTGCAAAAGCTAGCAATCTGAAAAATTTATGTTTCTAGCTTAAAGACGACTGCTGATGAACATTTTTGCGGTTGATTTTTTGCGGGCGTATAAGATACTGCAGCAGACAACCAGTGCCATTGGATCGTTTAGGGCTGGCTGTAGCTGCATGGTGCTACTATCACACTCCGCCCAGCGTTTTGGAAGTCAGTCCACGTACTGGCACTATAAAAATTTTTATTATTATTATTATTATTTATTATTACTAAGGGTGCTGTCAGCATTCATTGAAAGTTGAAGCAGTAATATTTGCTAGTGTTTTATAGGAGTGAGTGTAATGTTGTTGGTAGGGCGGATGAGAGCGATCGCTCTCAGCAGAATGGTGGGCGGAGGAAGGATGAGGGTCAGTTGTTGAAGCCTCGCGACTGGAGTTCACCTGCTAAAGGTGCGACATTGGCAGCACCCACTGCAGCAGCGGCGGTGACTACGCCTAGTGCATCGAGTCTGCAGTCGTCATCATCACAGAGATCGTCCCGCGCTCAGCTGCCAGTGCCTGTACCTGTCTACTGTGAACCACTCACCACCACTGATTCTACTATGAAAGTAATACCTCTCTGCTGGAATGCTCTTATTGTGATTTGCATTTTTAGATTAATATTTATTTTTTTTATCTGTATGTATTTTTTTGTTTTTTTTCCTGGTATTTTATGTAAAGGGTGTGCCAGAAAAAATGACTCAACTTGTTTTTGTCAAAACTTCCTCAAATCTCCACCAAATTTGATACTTTTTGGCACACGGACAGTCAAGGCGATATAATTATGTAAGGCAAACTCATTGTCCACCTCACATAATTTATGTTAACACACTACCATGTAAAATGCAGATGCTCCAAGTTGTTACATTATGCGGTGATTATCAGTATCGGATTGCTTACTTGAGCATTATCAGTTCCACAAAGGACACTGTGGGATTTAATAATTTTGCGGTATTAAACATTTTATGCTGAAAGCAGCAGACAACAAAATAACTGATTGAGCTTAAAACACATTTTATCTATGAATGCACTGTGCTCTGCATTTTGATCAGTTGATCATCAATGCCACTGTCAGCCATGGCGTCATGTCAGCGGCATCATTTCAGTAAATTGTTGGGGTCATAGTGATCCTTGGAAATCTAAGTCTGCATAACGTATCATTTTTGCAGCAGTAACACTGTTTTAAAGGTGCGATTTACAGAAAAAAAAACTAGAATCGTAAATCCTTGGGGGGTCCATAGACCCTTCCAACCCCCTCCCCCCCAGATGATGCCCCTGCATCACATCAAAG
>Ga0209367_1011321_pt1 | contig 11849 bp, 7 predicted proteins | sample WorMetLIZISLAND2_FD_187412 | JGI IMG/M metagenome (GOLD analysis project Ga0209367, IMG submission 187412) | Marine gutless worms symbiont microbial communities from Max Planck institute for Marine Microbiology, Germany - Olavius geniculatus... ... | reverse complement strand
AACATTAGTTTATACACTTGTTAACGGCAACATTTAAGGACTTGCACATCGAAAACAGCAAAAATTACAAAAGGTGATATTATTCAGCAGCACACTGACACACAGTCAGTGTGATGCGGGCAATATCGCCTTTTGTAATTTTTGCTGCTTTCGATGTTCAAGTCCTTAAATGTTGCTGTTAACAAGTGTATAAACTAATGTTTTGTACATTTATAAAAACTAATGACAACAATTACAACAACAAAAAACTACAATAAACTTACCCGCTGTAATGCAATCTGCTGTTGAATAGCCTCTGTGTCAGCCAAAGCATACTCCAAAGCCACAAAAACAACAACAACAACAATTGAAACAACTACTACAACCACAAATACAACTAAAACTAAAACTACAACTACAACAAAAAAACTCACCCGCTGCAGTGCAATCTGTTGCTGAATGGCTTCTGTGTCGGCCGAAGCAAGTTCCAGACCAGCAACTTTCTTTTCCATCGACTCCAGCCAATCATAGAACGGATCCGCCTTTCCCTGATAGTCATTGGCTGCTGCAAGCCCCGCCTCCACGGCCGTCAGTTGATTGACAGCCGTAGTGTTGATGGACGTCCAATGAGTCATCAGTGAGTCAATGTCTGCTGAAACGAGACGTTTTTCACGTGAATCGTCAGTGCGAGATAAAATGTCACGAGCTGTTTCACACGCTGACTCAACCGACGACTTGTGATCTTCTATCATTCGCAAGATCATCTACACAACAACATTACAACTAGAACAACTACTACGACAACCAATACAGCAACATAAGTACAATAAACAACTAAGAAAAAGCAACTACAACAACTACAACTACAACAAGTCATCAGTGTGAGACAACATATCACAAGTTGTTTCACAGGCTGACTACCGACAACTTGTGATCTTGTGAGTGGGGAATGGGGATCCTAGGGGGTCTCCTAATGTCACTGTTGTTGTCGTTTTCTTCTGGCGTTCGGTCAAAGATCATACGCGACCAGCCTCCGGATAATGATCCACTTATCCTGATTACTGGCAACGGGCTGTAGGACTCATATTAAGTTCAACACCCAATATCCCCTTTGCACGAACGGAGCGTGCGTATTTTGACGTCTCGCTCGTCAGCACGCCCAGCAGCAAGTCCAATATCTCAGCTGCAGTCTGATACGGCAAGTTGCTGCCTGCTATTGCTCACGTAGCTATTAACCCCTTACACATCAACATTGGTGCTTAACTTTATACCTACAATACTCTATCATCCATAGGATCAGCTACAGACTACAGCAACAACTAACAACTATTACTATGACAACTACAACTACAACAACTACAACAAGTAACAACGGTAGGCGTGGTGTAGGCGGTAGGCGTGGTGTAGTGGTAACACGTCTGATCCGATCAGTGAAGTTACTGTACGCCGGGCCCGGTTAATACTGCGATGGGTGACTGCCTGTGGGCAGGTAAACCATCTCGGGATGTAACCAACCGCCTAGGTCAACTCAGCCTTCCATCCCTCCAGGGTAGGTAAATCGAGTACCGGCCTATCTGGCTGGGGTTAAGGCGGGGCGAGTTCACCTCTGTCGGGTGGCAGGTAACAGTGTGTGATCCCATATGACAAGTGACGCTCTGTAGCTCTGAGACGGGTTCGCTCATTAGGAGCTATATGTGACCTTTAACCTTTAACTACAGCAACAACAAAAAATACAAGTATATCTATTACAGCAACAACAACAACAACTACTACAACTATAACTATTACGAGTGCTCAAAATTGCAAGTTCGCCTCTAAATTTCCGCAAAATCAATTTTCAGACCTATATTTTAAAATTTTATGACAGCTAAAAGATTCGGATCATAGATGTTAAAACATTAATTTGCAAATAAAAAACATAAAAACATGTTTTTCTCACTTTTATAAAAATACATGCATAAAAACATTAACCTACAGTATTCATTGAAGTAAGAAGAACCATTAATACGAATCAAGTACAGTTAATAATACTTGCTACAAAACACTTGCTCTGTTCAGGAAATGGAAGCTAAACACAATTTCCCCATGAGATATGCATTATTTTGTACGTCTATGTTTTAACAACAAACACACGACATTAAAAAAAACAACCAAAAAACATGCTGTTTAAACTTCTATAAAAAAACATTTAAAAAACACTCTTTACATTTATGCTTCGGATAGACAATTGCCACCCTAGCTAAAAGTTTTATAGTGTTAACAAGACCCAATGAAGCATTGCGACTGAGACCAGGCCGAAACCAAATGCTTAAGACCAAGGCTGAGACTGACCGAGGCGAGAGAAAAGCCAAAGATACAAAGCCGAGTTTATGGTTTCAAAACTGAGGCCAAAGTTTCGGTCTTGAAAACAGCTACTAACCTGTTGCATCTGTAGCTGTGATTTAAGGAACTTGTAGTCAGTTGATGTGAGTTTCTGCTCTGCTAGCATACTGTCCATCTTGCTCATCCACTCCATCAGTGTTCCCAGTGCCTCCTTGAACTTTCCCGCCCTCAGCAGACCCGCGTTCAACCTTTGTTCCCTCTCTACCAGCTGTAACATACAAGCACAGGCGTAACAAAAAGCCTAGCTTTCGCTAGGGTAGAGCCGCGTTTAGCCTGTGTGCTAATCTTTGACCATTACACTGCCAACCCACTTAAATTGACTAAACATATCAATCGGTAACAGCGCTAAAATAAGCAAATAAAATAAGTAAGCGCTTTAGACTTCTACTTCTCCAATAACCATTTATTTGTACTTTTTTTATGTTTTACGCAACTGTACTTCTATCTCAGTTTCTCTCATCTCATTTCTATTTAAACCACTTTTCAGTTGCTTTTGGTTTACGTGCTAGATTAAACTGACTGCAAATCTTTATCATATCGCAGAGTACACACCCTGTCAGACAGTGTGGTCCAGGCAGTGTTTAGAGCGTGTAGATTGAATTCAATCTCTGCAGTGCTGACCCCTGGCGAGGCAGATTGAATTAACGTTTGCCCCACACGACGAGTTTCATCATATTGTTTACCAAGAGGCTCTACACTCTGCTTCTGAAACTCCTGCAACAACAACTACTACTACTACTACAACACAACGTGCATCAAAACTAAAAGACGAAAAAGTTTATGCAGAGCTGACCTCAAAGAGTTGTTGTTCAGAGTGAATAACGTTCGCCATCAGACTTCTCACAACAGGGCAATATTGTGACAAGGCCGATGGTTTGGTAACAAATTTAACATAGAGCTAACCTCAAAAAGTTGCTCTTCTTGCTGAATGGCCTGCACGTCGTCGGCAATGGGCTGTGACAATTTACTGCCCAGGGCACTAACCCATCGATCTTGTCACAGTAGGGCAATATTGCTCACAATAGTGCCCAGTACGGCAATATTGCATAGAATTTAACGTAAAGTTCACCACAAAAAGTTGGTGTTCGTGCTGTATGGCCTGCACATCGTCAGCAATGGGCTGAGACAGTTTACTGCCCAGGGCATCTACTAACCCATCAATCTTGTCACAGTAGGGCAATATTGCTCACAATAGAGCCCAGTATGGCAATATTGCATAGAATTTAATGCACAGCTAACCTCAAAGAGTTGTTGTTCACGCTGTATGGCCTGCACATCGTCAGCAATGGGCTGAGACAATTTGCTGGCCAGCGACTCCACCAGGCCGTCAATCTTGTCAGTGGTCGACTGTACTGAGTTAGTGAACTCGGTCAATCTGCTCAGGCTGGACTCAAGATCTTCACGCCGACTTGATGCTTGACCATGCAGTCGCGTCAGGTGCTTGCGTAGACCAGCGATCTGTTGCACACACAAACGCAGACAGTGATGCTAATTAAGTAAGTAAGTAACAGTAAGGCCAGACTCCCGAGGCCGAGAACGACGTCAAGACCAGAACCACGAGGCCAAGCCTGAAGCCGAGGCCAAAATTTTAGTCTCAAGATTATTTTGGTCGCTGAACTGAGTAAGTTGTGCAGACAACTTGTGCAGAGATCTTCACGCTGAGCATTTTATTGAAGTCTTATACAATGCTTTCATGAGTGGGCCACAAACAGTTTTAAAAATTTAAATTGTGTAAAAGGTTTAAAAAGTATAAATTTTCAATCTCATGAGAAATCCATCTCAAAGCTATGTAGCATCCCCTTTAACACCAGCCAGACAAACCAGTACTAGATTTACCTACCCCAGAAGAACGGAAGGCTGAGTTATCTTGGTGCTGGTTGTGTTCAACAACAGACGCTAGCTAACCTGTCTCCTGGCTGCGGAGTCTTCATCAGACAAGTACCCGGCATCCACCAGCTGTTGACATGATGACTCGAGCTGATTCACTGTTGACTCCATGTTATCTAGCCACTGATCAAACACCTAGAACAACAACAACAGACACTGCTACTACGACTACGACGACTACGACTACGACTACGACTACTACTACTACTACGGGCAATCTGTGACATTTTATTTTAATGTCAACAAAGCTGCAGAGGCCAGAAAAAGACAATGCCTACAAAGTTTTGTTATTTCCATGGGTTTTCGCCAATAAGTCTTAGCCAACGTCTTGGGAGCCACAACATCTCAGGTTGACCAATATTCCAAATGTCTCGGTCTCGTCTCAGTCACAAAGACATGCGTCTTGAGTTTCGTCTCAATGCACAATGCACATCCTTCGTAAGGTGTCTATGACCATTCAGTTACCAGTCAGTTACTAGCAATTCCACGGCATAACTTATCTTTTGGTTCTCGTTCCTTTCGTGTCTCTGCTCCGAGAATTTGGAACTCCTTAACTCCTCAAATTCGTCAATGTCAAACCTTGGCTACATTCAGATGTCACTTAAAGACTCATTACTTTCAGTCAGCCTTTTCTCTACCTAGCGTCCATCATCCTATGCGCCCTGATTCTTTCTGAGACTTTGGCGCTTTATAAATCATTTACTTACTTACTTACTTACTTACCATTTTATACTGCGCATCAGAAGCCAGTAAGTAAGTAACTGACCTGTATGCCGTTGAGCTGAGACTGCAGCGTGGCTGCGTCACGTGCTGCTGGTAACACGCTGTTTATCTCATCATCATATTCGCCCATTTCATGTTCAACTCGCTTTGCCTCATTCTACACAGACACAAACAGACAGACAGACAGACAGACACATAACTAAGTCACGTTCCACTTGTTCTACAAGTCCACCGCAATGTACATAAAAGCACTCAAACTGTACACAATCCCATGCAAAAACAGTTGGCTAAACTTCATAAACATGTAGTCAAGTTAAGGCTGCTGGAAATTAAAATTTTTTTGATTGACTAATCTGCAAAAATTAATAAAATTTGATTCAAACTGCCGGTTTTCTAATTTCCTCCAAAATGGGTTTTCTATCACCAATTTTTGCAATTTTTTGACAAGCTGAAAACCTTCCAAAAAGTTTCTGAATCCAAACATTTAGGAGAGGGGGGGGGCATATGCAGCTAACGAGCCAAAAAACAGACGGTTAAACATGGAAGTCCTTTACGTTGTTCTGGTCACGTTCAATCTGTGACAAAGTGTCAGATAATGCAGACACAGAGCCACAGACACGCTGCCTGAATATAAAGGTCTCTGGCTGAGCAAAAAAACCGCCAGCGCACCTCAAAGTCCTGTACATTGTTCTGAGCTCGCTCAATCTGTGACAAAGTGTCAGCGACGTCGGTCTGCAGTTTGCCGTGTCGTTCGATCACTGCGGAGACATTGTCAGCAAGCGTCGCTGATAGTCGACCGGTCAGACGGTCAGCACGACATTTGTCCACCACATCGAGCATGTAGTCCAACTGTGATTGTAGACCATTCACCTCCATCTGCATTTCCTACATAAAGACAACGCACAGACATGGATATAGAAAGACCGACCGACTGACGAAAAAACAACAAGTTGACCAACTGACCAATGGACTGACAGACTGACGAACCGATAAATCGTCCGACTGACCAACCGACCGACCGACCAACTGACTGACCAACTGACCAACCGACTGACGGACCGACGGATCGATCGATCGACCAACCTACCGACTGACCGACCAATTGACCAAACAACCAGTTGACCAACTGACCAATGGACTGACAGACTGACGAACCGACAAATCGTCCGACTGACCAACTGACCGACCGACCAACTGACTGACCAACTGACCAACCGGCTGACGGACCGACGGATCGATCAATCAACCAACCTACCGACTGACCGACCAATTGACCAAACAACCAGTTGACCAACTGACCAATGGACTGACAGACTGACGAACTGACAAATCGTCCGACTGACCAACCGACCGACCGACCAACAGACTGACCAACTGACCAACCGACTGACGGACCGACGGATCGATCGATCGACCAACCTACCGACTGACCGACCAATTGACCAAACAACCAGTTGACCAACTGACCAATGGACTGACAGACTGACGAACCGACAAAGCGTAAGACTGACCAACCGACCGACCGACCAACTGACTGACCAACTGACCAACTGACCAACCGACTGATGGACCGACGGATCGATCAATCGACCAACTTACCAACTGACCGACCAATTGACCAAACAACCAGTTGACCAACTGACCAATGGACTGACAGACTGACGAACCGACAAATCGTCCGACTGACCAACCGACGACCGACCGACCAACCAACTGACCAACTTATCAATCGACTGACCACCAAATAATCAAACAACTGACCAAATGAATGACCGACCGACCAACTGACCAACTAACCAACCGATGGACTGACCGACAGACTGATAGACCGATGAATGGACCGATCGACTGAGCGACCAACCGATCGACTGAAAGATGGCTAAGAGCCTGGTGGTATAATGGTAAAGTGTTGGATTTATGATCGCGAGGTCATAGGTTCAACTCTCCGTCGACTTGCTGTCAAGTGGATGAGTGACTGTCTGCAAACAGGCAAACCATGTCAGTACGTAACCAACTTCGAGGTCAATTAAGCATATTATTTTTTATTTTATTATTATTACTGGTTTGTTAGATTACAAAAAAGTTGAATGGGATTTGGCCTACATTTTCAGATAAGGTTAAATATGGCCCAACTCAGGGTGTGCAAGATTGTGGAGGCATCTGGATCCAGGGCCACATTTTGCAATTTTTAACCATTACAAAAAAGCAAAAAAGTTTGTCAGCTGGATAACGCACAAAGTTACAAGCGGATTTGGTTGAAATTTTCAGGAATGGTGGGATTTGACCCAGTCTACAGCTGATTAGATTATAGGGAAAAAGGTGCTGCCAGCTGGCGAATACACAAAAAATCCTTTCTGGCATAGCGTTGGAAAATGTTTACACTGTCACAGTGCCCTTATGTTACATTAGTATACTGACTCTGATTTTGTCGAAGTGTCGTCTGTCGTTGGCGGCTGCACCAAGCGCCCTGTGTGAAACAAGCCTGTCCTCATGACGCTGAACTGACGATACCACCTCAGACAGTGTGTCATAAAACTCCTCAATACATTGCTGTGACTCTTCCAGACCCAACGCCGCTGCATTCACATCTGAACATATACCACAACACATACATAGAAGATCTTTCTGGCTGCTTATCTGCATTAAATTCTTGGTTTTGTATAAACGGCTTGGCATTAAATCTGGATAAATCCGATGCAATCGTTCTTGGGACTCGGCAGCGTTCTGCTAGTTACTCTAGTCTTACTTACTTACTTACAACAACACATCACTGGACACTACTACATGTCAGGATACTACACACCAGAAGATACTACAACATTCATACGGTGGTTTAATGTATTAGTTACAGCACTGCTGGAGTGGGTAAGCGAGTATGCACTAGGCAGTACGAGCTTATACCACTTCAGACAGTGTGTCGGAAAACTCCTCTATACACTGCTGTGACAATTCCAGGCCTAATGCAACTGCGTTTATGTCTGAACATGTACCATAGCACAGTCAGACGATTTTCCCTCAAGGCCAAAGCCAAAGCCAAATACTTGACCTTGAAAGTCAAGACCATGGCCAAAGCTTAATCCTCAAGGCCAAGGCCAGGGCCAAGGCCAAGGCTTTGTTTTTTTTGGTATGGACAGCAACATTGCGATTAGCAAACTGACTACTCACTGTCAACGAGTTGTGTCCAGCGGTTTTCGACGTCAGTCAACTTGGAGCTCACAGCGTCTTGATCGACATCTCCCGAGTCCATCAGAGCACGTGCTGCTGCGCCTATCGCCTCATGGTCACGTAACTTACGTTCTACCTCGTTCTAACAGACACACAGACAGACCGACAGAGAGATAGACACAAAGAAACAGATAGACATACACAAAGATACAGACAATGATGAACACACAGACACAATAATAATGTACACCAACGCCCATGTTTCCGCAACCACGCATCCTATGCTTCACCTCATTATGACACTAATGGTAAACAGGCGAAGTACGACTTTAGCATTTCACAAGGTAGTGCGGCAACAGTATTGGAGTGGAATTGGCAAAACCACAGTTGTTGTTGTTGTAGCCCATAGCTCCTCTCTTTCGTCAGACTTTGTTGTCGAGCTTCCAGAAATCAGCAACCGCGTCCGGATCGTCCCATAGGTCTTGAGTTGTTGGTTGTGTTGGGCAGGCAGGATACTGAAACAAATGTTTAACAAAGTGTGGTCTGGGCAAACATTTGTCACGCCTGCAGTGATGCGGGCCTTGTAAGAGTTGAGGAGCTGGCAGCAGTGATATTCCAGTAACTGAAATTCAAACTGATACTGAAATGTTTGATTTCAGTAAAACTCATACTGAAACTAACAGTGAAATGATTTTCAATACTGATACTGTATAGTTATAGAAATGATAACAAAAAAACCTTTACTGAAACTGTAATAGGAATAATTTTGAAAACTGATACTGAAATGATTGGTTGTCTTTGCCTGAAATTTTTCCAGCATGCTTCACTTATTTACTTATTTACTGACACCAGTGCAGTTTCCAGCTTTCGCCATTTTTCAACTCAATTCTAGCATCACAGCCTCATGGCTCTGCGACCACAGGGTCAAAGCTCATCTCCATTTCCTGCTCTGAGATGGCAGCAAATTGTAGACACAGCTCAGTTATATGGATGGTATAGGCCACACCTCTTCCATATATTGTTTTTACCTACTCAGCAGTTAAGCCAGTGCTGAATTACACTGCTTGGTGACCGAAACACATGTGTGTGAACAACTTGCCCAGAGTTGTTAAATGATAGTTAAATGGCTAGGAGTTGAACCCATGACCCAGTTATCGTGAGTGTGGGTGTTCGTGCATTTAACAGGGTTTCCACTTTTCTTGAAAAGTCCTGACAAATCTTGACTTTCTTTCCCTTGATTGTCCAGTGCCTGGAACGTCCTGGAATTGAAAATTTTCGATAGCTGATGAATTTACTGCTAGTAGGCTAGCAGTTTGAGTTAATAAACTTGATGTTGTTTGATAGATAGATTGTCAGTTGCGTCGACAAAAAAGTAACTCAAATGATGTAAATACTGATGCTGAAACTGAACTGAAATGATGTCTGAAAAACGTTATAGAAACTGAAACTGAAAAGAATTTGAATACTGTATAGAAACTTATACTGGAATGATTAAGCTTTTGCTGAAACTGAAACTGAAACTAAAATGATTTTGAGAACTGGAATAACACTGGCCGGCAGTGAGCCGAACGTAACTGAGCAAGAGTAGTGCGGACGGATCTAGAAAGCATTCTAGTAGCATTCGAATGATGATAATTCAGGCGAAGTTTTAGTGAGTGCTGACCTGTAGTGATTGCACTTCAGTCAGTTGTCTTGCAATGGAGTCGCGGCTTGTAGTCGGTGTGGTAACAGAGGACAGTTTATTCTCCGACATTCCCAGCCAAGTCAGCATCATTCTCAGCTCAGCATGGAACACTTCCGCACGCCGAGTTACTTCCCGCAGCTGTGACGATTTGCCAGCAGCCCCATCACGTACAAACCTATATACACAGGATACTACTAAACGCTACAGGATACTACTACACATCACAAAATACTACTACCCGGTACACACAGCCTGCTCATGCGGCGACGTACACACAGGCTTGCATCCTCTGCCTACTCTTAGAATTGGGCCCCTTCCAATCCAACTATGGGATCTGGAGATCGCTCTAAGCTTCCCGAGCAGGTTCTGCGGCCGAGCCTTGGCTGCAAACATATTTCAGAGCATTTATGCACCTTCAAAACTCCACCTGGCGACAACAAATCTTGTATTATTTTTCTGCTTCTAGATGTACGGTGTTCCCTCTGAAAAATATCTGCATTCCCCGGTGGCGACTACATGACTGGATATAGATCAGACCTCCATGATGCCTTGGCTGCATCCAGCGTCGCCGGCAGGTCGGCTGATGCTGGCAAAGTAGCTGAAGATTGTTCCACAATTCGCTGACCTCGATCTAACAACTGACGAAGCTCTGGCTCACGTGTTGACAGCTCGTTCTGAACACCCTGAAAACACACGCAGGTAGGCAAACTCAGTCTTCTACCCTCAACAGAATCACGGAACACAACACAACGCTGTTATACAGCATAATGAGCTGCAATAACTACCGCTACAACAACAACAACAACTACTACTACTACTACTAACCTCGCAGTCTCGTGACTGTAGCATAAGCCTGTCCCTGTCACAAGATACAGCGTCCAAGCTAGCCAGACTGTCTTGTACCCGGGCGAGCCAAGCCACAGTCTCGCGTAGTGAACTGTGAACCCGAGAACTTTCCTGTTCTACCGAGTCCAGCAATTGCTGGCAGTCATCTACAGCAGGCAAACACAGCCTCCTATCCTCAACGAAACAGACAGACAGACAGAAAGTGAACAGTGTAATTGCATGCTCTCTTGGGGCCGATTCACAGATATTGTCATAAGATTTATCTTAAGATATCTTCCTGAAACAAACGTTAAGATGTCCTAAGATATTTTATTCATCTACAACTTACGAATTGTCCTGAGATGCCGTAAGTGATTGTAAGATTTTATCTTCGAAGATATGCCGCAATTGTTCTGCAAATTAAATCACTGTCTTAAGACGATAGCGCAAGTCTGAAAATTGTCCTATCTTAAAATCTGAATTAGGCCCCAGCTCCACGGATTCTAGTGACTGCTTGTAGTCGTTTGCAACAAAAGATCAACGCATTCACACTAAAAAAGTGGTCACACTGGCGGTCCGAACGGCCGTCCGGACCGCCAGTGTAATCCCTCCTTAAGATTCCTATTTTCAGTGATACTCATATATCGATCACAAAATCATCGATCATGGAGTGTAGACTGGTGTTTGGCTGATAGTCAAGGAAAACGTGATCAGCGCCGCACTGGGAACTGGGAACTATGGGCTGGGAACTTAACTTTCCTTTTTTACACAAGAAGCTTTATTCACCATAAACATGGTATAAAAACAAAGGCTAAATGCAAATAATAAAAAAACACACAACTTAAGTAAACAAAATAATCAAGACCATGCATGGCGTACAGAACACAACAAACTGTCAGATTTGTCAAAACTGGTTAAAAATTTATATGTCCGCTTAGCTATTATATCAGATACTTAATCAAAATTAAAATAACGCTGACACTCTTCAATTACAACTTGCGACCTAATATTAAACATTGTGACAAAACAGCTGTTGACAACAAACTGCAACGAAGTGATATGTGACTTTTTCATCAAACAAGTCTCAGTGCCGTACAGCAACACAGGCAGACACTTCTTTCTAAATAGTTCGAGCACAACTTCCTCACTAGCAATCCTGCCAACTTTTCCAAATATAGCATTAAAACTGCGATAAACAGCTTGT
>Ga0209367_1011319_pt1 | contig 11851 bp, 3 predicted proteins | sample WorMetLIZISLAND2_FD_187412 | JGI IMG/M metagenome (GOLD analysis project Ga0209367, IMG submission 187412) | Marine gutless worms symbiont microbial communities from Max Planck institute for Marine Microbiology, Germany - Olavius geniculatus... ... | reverse complement strand
TTGTAGACTTAATGATTTATGAGTAAATGGTTTAAGTGTATAGCTCTTCATAGGAAACCCATCTCAGAGCTATGGAGCATCACCTGCCATATGGGATCACAGAGTGTTACCTCAAATCAAATCAGTCAAATCAAATATGCATTTAATGAAAACTTTGACAGTCTGCAAAGCAGAACAGTTAATACACAGCCAAAACTATATTGCGGCGACAGAGTTAGGGCGCGTTGCACCAACGTCGTTCAACTTTAAACCTGGGTCAAATCTGAATTTGAACCTAGTTCAGCCGCAAATTGCGTTGCATGAAGCGGTTCAAGCGTTGATCTCCGTTCAATTCTGAACTGCCATCTGACCACCGATCAAATTTTGATCTCGGTTCAACTCGTGATTACGCATGCGCACTAGGCAATAAATATTTTCCATCATACTGTTGCTGCCAAAAATTTTCGGATTCGAATCTTATCCTGACCAAAAAAACTTTCTCGTGTCAAATTGTAAGACTTTTAATGCAATTATATTGATGATCTGGATATGTTAGATTACTACTATATTCGTTTTATGTTCTCTTTGTGCTCGATAAATTAACAAATAGATGAATAAATAGCATTTTTCGGTGGCGATGTCTTGCTGCTACAGTAAACATATGATCGAACCCTAACCACAGCAACAAAAACTCATTTATATCGATTTATAAGATGTTAAATTCAATTATACTTGTGATCTACATATGTTACATTTGTGCTATATCTGTTTTCTGTGGTCTTTTTGCTGGATAAATTAACTTATGGATAAATAATAGGCATTTTAGAGTGCTGATGCGCCCTTGCTATGCCGTACCTACGGTAAACATATTATCTTGACAATGGACGTAGAATAATTAACCAATATCTATTGGAACACAAAGTGCATATTTTCGGAACTTTATCAATGCAACTGTTGATGCGAAAATTGTGTAGTAACTTCAGGGAAACTTTAAATTCGAACAAATTACGGTCAACCTGTACTGGACTGTTTCGTAAGCATTGCGTGTAACTGTGACGTCACTGTAGTTGGCCCGTAGGCCGAGCATGGTTGACCAATCAGCGTCGTCCACGGTATAACCACGGTCGTTCAACTGAACGGGATCAGCTGATCTGAGTTCATCTTGGTGCAACGTAATTCAGCGTGAACTTGGTTCAACTTTTGATCTAGGTTCAGCTGAACCAAGATCATGAACGACGTTGGTGCAACGCGCCCTTAGAGTCTAAGTGGCTTGGTGGCTCAGTGGTTAGGGCGTTGGATACGAGACCGAAAGGTCCACGATTCAGTGCTCAGCCAATGCACTACTTAGTAACAGCCTTAGGCAAGTTGTTCACACCTACCTGCCTTTGTAGGTGCAAGTGTCTAGTGGTTGGTGTCAACTCGTAACTTTCAGGTTGCGGTTCGATTCTCACTGCCGTCATTTGCAAGCAACCTTGTGCAGGTTGCTAACCTACTGTGTGATCAGACCAACTTAGCCTCCTACCCTTCCTTCGTTTGATGGGAAATGAGTAGTAGCTTACGTGCTATGGGGTGAAGGCTTAGTGTGGCTGATTGGGGGTGGTATGTCTGCTAGCTGTAAACTGCAGGTCCAATTGTTTGCTTAGTTGGGCAGTGGATGGCCACATACTGCGCTGTGGTATCATTAGTTCATGCTAATCAGCTGCCACTTCCGAGATTGTAAAACGCTTCTGTCCACGAGTTTGTCTCATGTAAGAAGTGCTATAGCAAGTGTTGGACTTTACCTTTATTTTTTAATAACGCCTTATACAGCATACAAATAACAAAAACCATTGTCCTTTGGAAGGTTAGCTTTGTCAAGAACCACGTAATCGTGATGCCTGCTACGAAGATTGTATCCATTAGACAAACGACGTTAAGGTATTGGTGGTCTCATAATGTCATGACTGTTGCTTGCAGTCTGCTCAAAAAAGGTATCATCAGTAGCATCGAATCTGTCCATGAATCTGTCTCTGAAATGTTCTGCTCAGAAACCAAGTCGCCCGACGCGGGTGAATATGCTGTGCCATAACCCCAGCTACATAGGCTGGTACTCGATTTGCCAACCCCAGAGGGATGGAAGACTGAGCCATCCTATGCTGCTTAGTGACATGCTCTGAACCAGCTGTTAGCCACTGTCCCACTGTCTATAGCAGCTATTAACATTAATTCATATCAAATCGAGCATGTTTAATTGAGACAGCAATGTGATTGGTCGGAAGATCGAAATGTCGTTCTTAAAGTGATCTGTGGCAAGATGCTTGTATCTTACTACTGTCCTGTTACTGTTCTTGCTTCTGCTGCTCTGACTATTGCTATTTCTACTGATGTTGTCATTGGTTGTTGTCTGTCGTAGGTGAGTGCAAGCGCTGACAACGCTGACATGAGTGGATATTTGCGTCAATGGAAGCATCGTGCGTGGAAGAGACTGTGGTTTGTTGTCAAGGACAACGTGCTGTACACATTCAAAGCCAGCGAGGTTCGTAATGTATGCTCCACCACAGTGACACGTGTCATTTGCGTGATGAAAGTTACATATATTTATCGTTGTCACTTATATATGTTTTTTTTCACGAAGGACAAAGCCAAAGAGGTATGCTTCACCACACTGCAACAATGATGACAGACTCTGGTCATATGTCTGACTGCAGTCAGTTGTCTTAATGATGAGCTAATGGTTTTGTGTCTTCTTCAGTCGTCATAAAACCATGATTGCTGATTGCAGTAATGTTGCCGGTCTCATTTCGTTGCACATCTGAGTTGACACAGGTCTTTAACAGTGTATGTTTTTTGGTTGGTTTATTTTGCTCAGAATCAATCGTTGAAGTAAATCGTGAGAATTTTGGCAGAACTTTTGTAACTGCGACATTCTGATTGTCAGCCTGTCTGTCAGTCTGTCTGTCTGTCTGTGGTCGGTTAGAAAAATTCAGCAAGTCAGACCAACATCCACAGTGTAAGAATTTTATATACGGTCACTTGCATTTTGGTTTTTGCTCACAATAAATGAATTTGTATAGACGAAGTACATCTATTGACTTCAGAGGCGAATGCTGAATGCTGCATGGAGTGGAAATCGTGTTGAAGTGAATTTTGAAAAGGTCTACAGGGTATAGCTTTTCATTGGAAACGCATTTCCGAGCTACAGAGCGTCACCTGCCATATGAGATAACACAGTGTTACCTGCCACCTGACACAGGTGAGTGCAGCCTGCCTTACCCCCAGCAAACAGACTGGTACTCGATTTACCTACCCCAGAGGGATGGAAGGCTGAGTTTGTTTTTGGTGTTGGTTATACACCTGAATTGTTTATTTGTCTGCAGTTAGTCATCCATCCAAACAGCAACCACTCAATAGCAATCTGACCAGGATTTGAACCCGCGACCTCATGATCACATGTCCAGCATATTAACCATTACGCCTTGGAGCCATGTTAAAGTGGTATCATTAGCTTGCATTGCGTTGTGTCTTTTTGTAGGATGCAGCTGCAGAGGACAGTATGCCGTTGCCAGGATACCAAGTCATCAGCCCTGGCCAAACTGTGAGTGAATACAACTAGTACACTGTCCGTGCCTGTTTAGAAAGGCTTTTGCCATCAGCAACACGCTTGCTTTCTACTCGGAAAACATACGCGTTATCTTTTGTTGCAGTAGTAAAAGTGTGTGTTAATATTATATTCAGTGATGTTTCGTATTTGTGGTAGAGTCTGTGGTGCTTAACATTATTGTCCTATTTCTTTCCATGTTAGCAGCAGATTTTCACGGGTTCGTTTAATATTCATCCGCTGAAAACAACCAGCAATACTTGTATAAAAGCCATGAAGTAGTGTGGTAAGCATTGCTGTTAGTTAAAGAGCTCTGTACTTTGCAGTCTTTGTCTTGCTGTCCAGTTTTATGTGGGTTGATTTAAATCTGTTCTTATTCTTACAGCGGTTTTTAGTGGGTAATGTCGTTGGTCTCTTCAGCAAAGTTATTCAACGCAGGGCGTGGTTAGTAATTGGATGGGTGATCGTCAGCAGGCCGGTAAGCCATCTCTGTATGTAACCAGCCACCCAGGTCAACTCAGCCTGGCCATCCCTCCATGAATAGGTGCACAGAGGAGTACTAGCTAAACAGGCACACCACACGATGCAGTAGCGCTAATCTCCTAATTTCTGGCTGGCCGTGTAAACTGTTATCTGACTGAGGGCTAACGAAATGGAGGTCAGTGCTGCCCTATTGGCCTTAAGTTACGTTTTTATTTTCACTGTCATATATCGTTTGATTTGACAGGGTTCTGTCTTTATGCTGGTGATATGTAGAGTTTCCCAGGCATAGATTCAAATGTCGTCTTTGAGCTTCGTCACCCTGGCGTTCCAACAATGTTCTTTCGTGCTGAGAACAGCCAGTCCTCTGATCGGTAAACCATAGAATGTTCTCATTTTCACAGTCTGCTTTTTTTTGCTTATTTTCATATTTGTCGATCTCTTTGTGTGGTTGGATGGACATACAGTGTTGAATTTTCCTCTTCTTTTTTTCCTTTCCTCTTGCTGCTTTTTTTCTTTTTTTCTCTTCTTAATAGTCTGTATCCTTAAATCCAGCTGGCGGTCTTGGAGTGCTGTACTACACTCTGTCTCAAAAAAGTTTACTTATTTTTGTAATATCTTTCTCAAATTTTGTTTCATTTTGCTAATTTTTGGCAGGATTATACTTCAGGAAATTTGAAACTAGCACAAATGCATACCACATCTTTTTCGTATGTTCATACTGTCAATTGTAAAATTTGACAACGATTTTTACAACAAAGACTCTTAAAATATTTCACCAGATGGCTAGAATTGTTATTTTGTCATCTGCAGCAGTCGAATAAGCATTATTTAATCATTTTTTGCAATCCCAAAATACGGGGGGGGGGATTGGGATGCTGCTGATTACGTGATTTGGGATCGGCAAAACGGCTGAGATCCCGTGATTCAAGATTCTGGAATTGCAGTTCAAGGGGTTCCAAGTAGATGTCCAAAAGCACTTGGCCCTGCCAAAAGTGCCAAGCAGTGAGTGTATGTAAACTAACAAAACTGCAGTGTTTTAGATGGAAATGAAATAAGAAAAAGTGAAGTAGAAGAACAGTTGTAATGTAAAAGATAACATATCAAGAAACTGCATGTAAACTTTGAGAACACATGATGCATTTGACATGACAGGTGGACGTCTGTGATGAGACGAGCTACTCTTATCAACGCTTACTCACTGAACTCAGCCTAGCCGTCCCTCCGTGGCCATGCTGTATTGCATTGTCAGCTGCAGCTGAATACATTCTACATATCAACACTCAGTGTAAAATATCAGCTTGCTACAGCTCAGTGAATGAGAGGCTAATGTCCTGTTCACACCTCACAGGAGTGCATGTTATACATGGCTAGGTGGTGTTATGGTTAGCATGCTGGACTTGTGATTGTGAGGTTGTGTGTTCAACTCCTGGTCAGGTCACTGTCAAAAGGTTACTGCTTGGATTGGTGACTGTCTGCAGACAGGTAAACCGTGCCAATGTATAAAGGGTGAAGACTAAAGGTGATGATATAGCTCTTTATGGGAAGCCCATCTCAGAGCTACACAGCATCACCTGCCATATGGGATCCCACAGTGTTACCTGCCACCCGACACAGGTGAACACGCCCCGCCTTAACCCCAGCCAGATAGGCCGGTGCTCGATTTACCTACCCTGGAGGGATGGAAGGCTGAGTTGACCTAGATGGCTGGTTACATGCCGAGATGGTTTACCTGCCCGCAGAAAGTCACCCATCGAAGGACTAACTCGGCCTGGCTTAGAGTAGCTTCGTTGATCGGATGAAACGTCAGCGCTGTGCCACGCCATCACCAAGCTCAACTCCTCCTTTCATCCGTCCATGGCAGAGTGTTTACTATCAACTGTTGTTGAGTGAATGACAGTCTGATGTCATGTTCACACTTTGCATGAGTGCGTGTCATACTGTACTACACCGTGTCCCAAAAAAAAACATCCCCGACGTTTTCGACTATAACTTTAAAACCAATTATCAGATTTTGATAATTTTTGATACGAATATTCCTGACACAACTTGCCATCAAATGACCATTCAGTTTCCCACCTCTCCCAACGTTTGTTTCTGCACTACTTGGGGAAAACCCAACCAGCTAAATATCACTTTTTTTATCCAATGCGATATCATTGCTTAATTAACATAACGCTTAAAAACACATTTTGTTCACATTTCTGACACTTTGGCTGACAATTCATCCAATTGTACATTTTTCAACTGACTAGTCAAATTGCTTGAAGTGGTTGCCCACTATGCGAACACAGGCAAGGTGACTGTTTCTCCATTCATTGATAGCAGTATCGATAAAATTCTGCTCCAGACCAATCCAGGCCGTACCAGTCGCTTCTTGACTTCACAAACATTTCAAAACTTCATCTTGTTGTCACACTGCTGCATAACAGTCAAACCTTGTAATAGAATGACTGTTGGGGCACACAGATTAGGACAGACGGAATTTATGAACGTTTTTTCATTCATTTTAACACGTATTATGCTTGGTCTCCTTTTCCCAGGTAGTCCAAAAGCAGACGTTGGGTGAGGTGGAAACTAAAACACTTATATAATAGCCGGTTGTGTCAAATTTTTCTGCCAAAAATTATTAAAATCTGTTAATCTTTCTTTAAGTTACGATCAATAATGTCGGGGATGTTTTTTCAGGTTTTCTGTTTATTTCAACACATATTTCGCTTGATCTGCTTTCCCTAGGTAGTGCAAAAGCATACATTGGGTGAGGTGGGAAACTGAATGGTCATTTGATGTCAGGTTGTGTCAGAAATATTCGTACCAAAAATTATCAAAATCTAATAATTGGTTTTCAAGTTACAGCCAAAAATGTCAGGGATGTTTTTTTTGGGACACAGTGTATTTGACATCTTAATCAGGCTTTATGAACCAGCAAGTCGTGCGTTTAAAAATAGTAGGGTGGGGCAGGGAGTTGGAATTTTCTGGCAGCTAAAAATTTGCAACAGAGGAGATTACGGATGCTCAAAACTCTTTTGAGCTTCCAGATTTTTCCAAAATGAGGTTTTTAGCTCTGAATAGATGAAATTTTTCGACAAGAAGAAGATTTTCTGACAGTTCTTTGACAGCCCAAAAATCAGCGGGTGAGGGGCAGAGTTATGATGCCACTGGTATAAACACTCTCTGAGTGTAAAATGTCAACTAGTTCCTGCGGAGTGACTGACAATTTAAGATGTATTCACAGCGACAGAAACAAACTGTACTGAAGTACGATGTGCACGTCAGTTCAGTTCAGTGTGTTTTTTTTTTGTTTCATTATCTCCGCCAATGAAACAACGTGAACATTGGAGGAGATTAAGAGATTGGTCGTGCTGTCCGTCGTTCTGTCCGTCTGTGTGTGTACACAATGACTCGTCATCATCTCCACGTGTCATACACAACTGGTAGGAACGGTGGCGCCCTCCTGTGAAAACTTATAAATTTTACAGTAGTAATGTTTAAATCACTTCACTTGGCGGAAATATGCACTCTCACGAGTGCCATCTAGTTAGGCCGCCCAGAACGATAGTTGGGAAGGCCTTATGTTTTACAACAGTTCTTTTTTTTTCAACACGATATCTCCCGAGGTCCATGGGCCGATCTTTGCAAAATTTTGCCACATGGTCGGAAGCATGTTCAATTTATAAATGCCTGTCAAAAAATTTGGGGGTCTGCTTCCAAAAAAATTTGGGAGGCAAAAAACATGCTGAATTTGGCCCGATTTTGGATTCCTTCCCACTTTGAGCGCGAATATCTCCGGAATGGATAGAGATATTCAAAAGCTAAATTATCGAACAGCATTTCGTCCCACATTAGACGGAAAAAAATTTGGTGAACTTTGGTCTACATTCCATTGCGTTCTCAGGCTAATGTTTGCCCACCAAATCGCCTTTTTCAGAATGCCATATTTTGGCCCCTAAAGGGTGCTGCCCCCCAAAATTTTTACACGTGCTACAGAATTGCCAAGTCTTGCTAGCCCACGCCCCACCAGGAATGGGGGTTCTCCCAGCAATTTTTTTTAAAGAACGGTCAAAAATTGGCTTAAAATGTAGTGTATGAGTTTCTATAACTTTGGAGCTAAAGAAAATAGCCTAACGAAACTTTACCATGTTACGTGCCGCTAACTGAGGGTGTTAAGCCGGGTACAATTTTTTGGGGTGCGGAGGGGGCACCATCCTCTTAAAATTTGGGAAGGCAAAAGTCCAAAATTCAGCGCGATGTAGGACAACTTTCGACTTTGACCGCGATTATCTCTGGAATGGATGGAGATGTTGACAAGCGGTAAACGGCGTTATTAAGCACTGTCCCTACGGCGTTGAACAGAAAAAAATGTGAACTTTTATCCACTAACAAATAAGTTATATGGGCTTATTTCGACCTACCCTAAATTGACAGTGCGCAAATTTTCGAACAAATTTAGACTGATCGCACATATCTCGGAAATGGATAAAGATATCGATAAAAGGAAAATGGTGTTCTCAACTACGATCAATTTCACATTGAACGCAAAAAAATTGGTGAACATGGGTTCACAAATAACAAAGTTCTGTTGTCTCATTTCGAACCACCCAAGTTCAACATTGCGCTTGCTGTATAGTATAATGGAATTGCTTTCGGGCCACTTGACTTTGCTGCAAACGGAATTTCAACTTTAACTGTCCCCCAATCGGACTTACGGTGCCGGGCGGCTTCACGTTGGGCTCTGCCCCATATTTCTAGTTACAGTTCTGTTGCTATGAACACTTCTTTACAGTGTACTGTTTGGCGTCTTAATCAGAAGCTTTATCACTCATTCACTCAGAGTTTACCATCAACTGCTCACTGAAGGATGGTGTAATGGCGCCTTCCTTCACACTTTCACGACTATGTACGTGCGCTTACAATGTAGCTGCTCACACAAGCTTTCAGAATTTGTCGTTGTTGTTTGAGTAAAACCCTTGCAAAAGTAATTGATGTACATTCTTGTAACTTTCCTAACACATTTTTGATGGCTTTTTTGCATTTGCAAAGAAGTTCTTTTCTTATGTCTGTAATCAGATGTGCATATATAGACAATGTGACGTAAGCACGTCTGTTTCAGAACTTCTTTCGAAAAACATCTTTGCAAAACTGATATATGTCGTCATATATGACTTCTAAACTAAGTGCAACAATGCCTACATTTTGTAAAATAAATCCATTATATTATACAGCTTCCTTTCTGAAGACAAGGTTAGTGTTTTCTTACATAATTATTTTCCTAAATTTATCTAAACGTCTTTCTCCAATTAAGTCTGGAGCATGTGGCCCCTGGACTCATGCCCCAGTGTGAATGCACCCTAATGTTGTGTTATCATCGTTAGCAGTGTAATACATCATTAGTTGTTACTGATCAGTTCTCATCTTTGCATACGTATTTATGCATGCATGCATGCGTTATGTATTTTATGTATAAGCATGATGTTATTTTGTGAAACTGAATATTCATGTCTGTGTCGACCAACCAATATTTTTGGATTTTGTTTTTTTTGTACAGTGTTTAATGAACTGATGATATCTTTGCATTGTGATTCTGCAATCTGCATTCCCGTGAATAATGTTGTTTAATTGCTGTCGAGTATTTTTGTCCTGCGTTGTCACTTTTTATCATTTTCAGCAGACCAAATCATTGTGTGGTATTTATAACCATAATTGCTAATGTTTTGTTGTAGGAAAAAAATAGTAATAGTAATAATATGTATATATTTTGATTAGTTTTTGGAAGCTTTGTGAATTATTGGCAGGGTTGTTAACAATACTTGTGAAAAGTATTGGCAATACCAATATTAATACTTTGGCCAAAAACTATTGCCGATACCAATACCGATACTGTTGCAGAAAAGTATTGACAATACCAATACCAATACTTTTACAGGCAATACTTTTGTACTCATTCCGCAATCACAGGTGCGTCTAAGAGGGGGCCCAGCTGGCTGCGCTTTTTTCCTTCGTCGGTGTGGTAGTCAACTTCAACAGTGGGTTAGATTTTTCCATGCCACATATTTTCCACCTCAAGTTAACAAAATTCATTAAGGCCCCCTATGTGGAACTCTGTAGAACAACTTGGACAGCAAAGTGGTCTCAGTTTTTTTGCTCGCCACGCTTGCTATAAAACTAAGTTGAGTTGTTGTCCAAATAAGAAATGCTACGCATAGGCAGTAACACCCATACAACTGACGGCTGCCCTTTGTTTATCAGGTGACAAAAAGCTGAAAACTCTTTCTGACCAGACGCTCTGCCCCAGGACACCACTGGGGCCACGGGAGGGCTCCACTGCCAGACCCTCGCTATAGGCTTGCGTTCGCCCACCTCTGTATAAAATTCGTGAATCCACCTCGGGTAATGTTATGTTTAGTCACTTGCTGATGCAGTGATTTAGTAAATCTAGTTGTCACCATGGAATTAAGTACAGATCTTAACGAGACTCATGAGACTCAAGACTCGAGAAAAATCTCTATCTCTATTTCTTGCCTTAGAAAATTGAACAGTCTAAATAGGACGCAATAAACAACTTCTAGGCCTATAGTGCTATGGTCAATGAGTCGTGGTCGACAGTTGACGGCAGTAATTATACTAATTACGTTGCGCGAGGAAGGGGGTGGGCTATCACCCGCAGAGCAAGAGCGCGGAGTGTCAACTGGACTGTAGCTATAGTGGTCGGTTTTCAATGCAGACGTTTGTGAGTCTGTTGTGAGAGTCTTGACACTTGTTCTTTCATCCGCGAAGCAGACGGACCCCAGCACGTGTGTCCATCGCATGTAGTTTACGTCTCCCTGCACGGTGCACCGAGGCCTAACTGCGTGCGTGCGGACAGACACCCGCGATGTGGTGCCTCGGGCGTTGTTGTGCAGCAGCCGCAGCGGCGCTGCTTGCTGACAAAAGTATTGGTATCGAGTATTGCCAAAAAGTAGCTGAAAAAGTATCGCCGATAGTATTGGTAGCGATACCAATACTGCGATATTAACAACCCTGATTATTGGTCCATGAGAGCTTCAGTATGGTATGATTATACTGTCAGTGGATTGTGTTCCGTTTTACTTACTTTCAACTTAGACTAATTATAGTTCCATTTATTACAAAGCAGCAAATGGCAATCCTAATTAATTAGTTACAACTTATTGGGGGAAATGGCCAGATAGTCCCATCTCTGACTCAGGCAGATCTGCTGTCGTTTACTGTTCATCAGTTGTGTAGTCGAAGGGGCATGCCATTTTGCCATATATTTGAGAGATAAGTTAACGCCATTTCGACCACAAGCTGTATAGGGAAATGTCGCGAAATTGTTGGGAGTAAGCCGTTTATTGTCGGCTTTGCTCGTTACTGTGCCTTGTGGTTATGGCAAATAAACTTTGTTTCACGCATTCGGTCAGGGACCATTAGTTGGCTAAGTTGAAGGCTTTTCAGTAGGCACAGGACTTATCCTTGTTTTTGTTTGCATTGATTTATTGCTGAATTGACTGCATATTGTTTTAGCTGTTGCCGACATTTTTAACTCCAAATTTGATGATGACGGACAGTTTTGTGTATACGGCACAAGTGCCTCTGGGGCTATATATATACAGGGTGGTCCAAAAAAACGGCACAAAGTTTATGGCACCATAATTTTGCAACCGTACGTCACAGAGTCATGCGGTTTTCAGCAAAATGTTCTGAAAGAAATTCTTTACTTGACCAAAGTCAATGTTTACATACAGCAATTATATATTCTTTCTTTTGCCGCTGGCAAGTGAACTATTGAAAAACAGAATTACCTTCAATGTACCTTGG
>Ga0209367_1011318_pt1 | contig 11851 bp, 5 predicted proteins | sample WorMetLIZISLAND2_FD_187412 | JGI IMG/M metagenome (GOLD analysis project Ga0209367, IMG submission 187412) | Marine gutless worms symbiont microbial communities from Max Planck institute for Marine Microbiology, Germany - Olavius geniculatus... ... | reverse complement strand
ACACAGAGAGAGATGGTGCAAGAGAAGTGACCGAAGAGGTAATAACAAGGTCAAGAATGTGATTGTGATTATGAGTGGGAAAAGTTACATGTTGCCTGAGATTGAAGGAGGAGAGAAGACTGGGTGATTGCAAGATCTCAGCTTCATGGGCATACCTTCGGCCCCGAAAGATAGGCTTGCACGGTGCACCGTTTTTGACTGATCCACCCATGTGACGGCCGGACGGACAGAATTGCGATGGCTAAGACGCGCTGAAAGCAGTAGCTGCTTTCGCGCGTAAAAACGGCATTCTTGATTGTATGTCGCAACTCGCAATATGTGTAACAAAACTAACAACATAAAAGGTGTTTACAGAAATTGTTTTAGCATTATTTTATTCTGCAAAAGGATACATGATCAAGTATTATGCAACTCTAAGGCAAATCCAAAGCACTGTTGTTTTAATGTTTTTATTTTTATTTTATTTCACACGTGCATTGTGCAGATGCCTTTAAAGCATAAATTTACCAGATGATTAGCCAAAAATTGAAAATACCACCAATTAATATCAGTCCACGTTCAGGTGCAAAATATTAAGCCTACCGATTTTCACTCTTTAGTAGGCCATAGCGCTCTAGATATTTTTCAAAAGGTCGCCTCTATGATTTCAAGTAGCTGAACGTCAGGAACAATCTCAAGGTCACTTTTTAATTAGTTCTAGCTCAAGATCATCGACTGTGGCACAGATATAATCACAATGACTTGCTAATTCCTATGAGTGGCAGTGAACGTTGAATTATTTGTTCATCTCAAACACCATTTTGTATTCAACATTCCAAGTCACTGGATTCTGCTGATGTGACGCTTGATGGAAGAAAACTAGCCTACTGACGGCAACCTATTAGCACGCAACACATCTGTCGTCTGTCTGTCGCATCTGTGCACTCTGCTTAAACCAGCAGATTTACCTGCCATTTGGCAGATACACGTGGGGGTTCAATAACACACTGTGTTAGAAGGGGATCCCTGGAACCACAGTGGAAGGGGGAGAATTGACTTCAGCTCCCCAGCCAAACTTGCATTGCCTACTTATGATTCAACGGGTGTCAACATCCATCAGTAATTTTATGTTTACCAAATCACTTCGGTCACTTATTATATTTTACAACAACCATACAGAATCATTAACAAAGGGAACAAGTTGCAATAAAGTAGCAAAATATATGCTGGAATATAATTTACACATTATTACAAAATTACTATACCAGTAATGCATTATATTATTGTATTATATTGCTAGTGTCCAATAACTACTGAAATCTAAAATAACAATAGTATACAAAGCCATATAACTCTAGAATTTTCAATAAGTCTGACATGCAGCAACACATAATTTTACCCAACTAATGATCACATGACACTCTTGACTGACTCTACATCATGAATTGGTGCCCGGAAATGCCTAAACTAACACAGTATGTTACCAGCCATCCAGATCCACTCAGCCATCTACTCCTCACGGGACAGGAAAATGAGTAAAATTAAGTATCATGGGCCTAATTTATAAACCTTCCTAAGAATTTATTCCTAAGATCTTCCTACCTTTTCCTGGAAAATTTAGAAATTACCACCTTCCCCACAGCTTTCAGGCTGGGTAATGAATAGCATGTTCAGCAAGTGGCAATGGTGGGTGTGAATACTAGCAAACTACAGACTAAAACAGATGTTGGTTAACTCAGCCAAAGTTGCTTCAAAAATTAGTTCTGCAGTCTGCACACATTCAATTGAGTGTACATAACTGTATAAATGAATACACACACAGAAAAGCATTACGTACATGAAGCAGATAACAACTGTCCAGTCCAGTGGCACAGTGGCTGGACCAGAGCCAAAGAGCACATACCCCACATTTTAACCTGTCACAAGACAGTCTTCTTGACCAAAAATTTTCTTCCAAAAATACAAAATTTAGCACTGAGAATCCCCATTTTGGAGAAATTTAGTGGCAAAACCAAACTGTTGAGCACCCACATATCTCCTCTGCTGGAAATTTGCAGCTGTCAGTCGAAAAACTGCAACTTTGTGTCCTCGCCCTACTTTCTTAACCCATGATGCCTACTGGTCCGGTCTTATCGTCATGCTGCAAGCTGCAATTTGATTCACGCAGATCAGTAAGCTGTGTATTCCAGTAGTCCTCCAACATCTAGACACCAGAAACTGAACTTGTGGTGTGGTTGTCCAACTAGAGTCTTCCCACCCATCTGTCTGTCCATCGGTCCTGTATTGGGCGACTTCGCTTTTTGACTTAGACTTTCGCTGAGCCTAAACTTCGGTCTAAGTACCTGCTTAAGTCAAAAAGTGAAGTGATTTCGCTGAGCGAAAACATAGCGACTAACACGGATAGTTTAGTAAATTAAACCAGTCTGGTACCAAAAATAAATGCCGTAATGGCTACACAATGACGTAAGAAGTTACGTAATTACATCATTTGCATGCGCGGCTCAATTAAATAAGCAAGCCCAAGCGCAACTGGTTGATTTATTTCCTGTTAGGTCTACTGATTTTCTGCCATCTTTAATCGTTTAGTTGAACTTTGGTCTAAGTATACATTTTAGCGTTCAGCTTTAGCTTTGGCTCAGCGAAAGTCTAAGTCAAAAAGTGAAGTCGCCCATTGGCTCATAACTTAAGAAAAAACTGTAGAAAAACCAAATTGGAAAAAACGTTCCCCAGGACAGGAGCAACAAAAAGCAATAATGCTAATTTTCTGCTCAAAAGTTTAGGGTTAGTTCTAGGTTGACGGTGGCTACACAGAGGTCATTTGTGCTGCTGTCAGTTTTTCAGATCAGTACGTTATGTACTTCACCGATGGCTACAGATGACTCAGACAAAAATGGCAAAATCATCAATGTACAGTAGTTGCAGATCAGCAAGCTATGGTACAAGTGTCACTTGCAGTTGTTAGTTACTGCATGAAGTATTGGACAGTCGGAGATCAAGGCTGCTCAGGAGGCGGCAGAAGCGCTGAAGTCGTTACCGGGTAATGCTGCTGTCAAGCACACATACACCAGTGAGCTATACACCACTGGTACAACACTTGCTCAATATGATGTCACTTGTAGTTGTTTGATACAGGTGTTAAATCAGTCAGTCATCAAGGCTGCTGAGGAGATGGCTGAAGCGCTGAAGTCATTAATGCTGCTATCGACTGACATGCGACGCTGTTGTCTCAATGACGTCACCGGCGGCTGCGTAGTTAGCAGTAGGTCTGTCAGGTGCTGGCAACGTTCTGCAAGATATGTTATGCTGTCTTGTTGACGTTCCAATAATTCCTCTATCACGGAGTGACTCCTGCATGTGCCAATGCAGAATACGTAATACTAGAGCTGGTAACTGACAACAATTTTCAATAGTTATGATTTCAAAAATCAATGAGTTATTAATGGCTAACATTCAACGAATACTAACGGTTGCTAAAAAGTGCATGTTTTTATGAACTTTATTTTTTTTTATATTCAGCCTAAGCTGTCAGAAATGCACCAAAACAACAATGTATAAAAATTTCATTAATGGAGTATAAGTGTTTCACTAAATCATGTTCTCCGGAGAAGGTGTAATGATGTGCCTAACTAAAATTTTATTTCATTTTTGTTAATATCCACAGCTCTACACAATACATAGGCACACTGTAGTAAGTAAATAAGTAAGTAAAATGTCAATTTATATGGTGCATCACACTAGAACAGTTGTCAGAAAAGAACGTCAATATCACATTAATTAGTACTCTATACAGCAAAAATGTCTCAAGTAATCATCCAAAGATGGGGGCGGTGTAACCAGAATCATGCAAATATCTTGGCATATTATTGGTCACAACAGAGAAGGCCCAACGTGTTTCCAGCTGCTTGTACGTTCCCACTCTGCAAGCAGTCACTAATATTTCTGTGAAATTTTCGGACACTAAATTTCAGCACAAAATTTAGCAGAGTTTAATGAGCAAACAATAGCAATTATGCCAAAACAGCATTACCTGTAGCCAAGAAAGACGCGAGCAGAAGCCGAGTCACTGACAAGCAATGATTCACGGAAGACATCTGGTGGCGATTGCTCGCGAATAAACAATAACGTTCTCACTGCAATGTCACACGTGTGTAGTATGCAGTCACACACGCTGGTACACTGGATCTTAATTTCAGGCTTTTTCTTTTTATCAAGTAAGGATATCAATTGAGAGTAAAAAGTTTTCTGACTATAAGTGCTTTATTTTTCTGCAAAAATGCTTGCAGCTACTGTATTAACCAAGTATGCATCGAAATACATAGCATGCACTGCAGATTCACGCAGGCTTGAATGTGGCAAAAACTGCAAACCATTTAACTGAGCTTGGCAATGTTGCAAAAAATATGGAAAACTATTAAAAATGCCTCTACATATGTGAAAATATGCAATGATAGTCTGATATCCAAATCTTTGCTAAGTTCTGCATATGCAAAAACAAACCGTAAACAACATTACATGAAGGAAAAGATGCAATAAGCACAATTTTTACATATGCTGCAATTGCACGCTGCATAAACAGTAACCAGCATCCCAAACCTATAAATCTACAGATAGAACAACACGACTACCAATGACAAATTAATGCTACTAAAAGCAAACATGAATACTGACCGAAGTAGACAGTTAGAATTATCAAACATAGAGCAACTTCAATGGACACAAGTAACTCAATCCACTGTGTTGTTGTCAACACACAGTTTGTAGTAACACAGTAATTACTGTCATCAAATACCAGTAATGATGCTAACAACGTCACAGTTACTGCAACAGCACATGCACGCACACAGATGCAAACTGATAACAATACATTTGTCAGAACGTTGATATATAACTATGTGGCTATCCTAATGCAAGTTTTGTCTAGTGTTGATGACAGCAGCTAAATAAACTAGCAATTTAAACAAAAATCAACAATAAGTACTGAAAACAGCATATCATGTCCAACTATGGTGTGCGACAGATAATTATAATAAAATATACAAAGTACGTACAGCAAAAGCTAAAACCATTGAACCACTGATGAGATAAAAACGAACAAACCAATGGATGTGATGTAAAATGTCAATCGTCGAATGATGACCGTTCGACGATAGAACATGCCATAACCATATCGCCGAGACACATTATGCTGGCTACGAATGTACAGATGTAGCAGCAAGAAAAGAAACCAGACACCGACATGAATATAAGCCACTAGTGATGTGGCAGGTAAAGTTTCTGGCAGGTCACAGACATTCATCCTGCTGCAGAATAATGGCAACAAGAACACTGTCAGTATAAGCATCACCTGAAACACACAATACAGCAATGTGAATAGCAAATCAACAACAAAATGCAGACTCCAGTAACACCAGTGCACAGACACTGCTTGCAAATATGCTTATCACCATCCTATCTGTTATGAAAATATGACAAGGAAAACATTATATTTCTTTCAAGAATAAAAAATGCCTTCTAGCATACAATAACAAAAAATGGACAGACACAAACACAACATGAAACTGATGAACGTAGACAGATAGCAGAAATTTTCTGTACATACAGGTTTCAATTAGTCTCCCGTGATGTAATATTTGTATTATTTAAACTCTATCATCTTTCTACTTATCTGAAAGCAAAACTTAAAATGTTAGCACTATAAAATATGGTTCAGTACTTTCTGTTTCACTGCTGCAACCATAACAATGCTCCATATGCACAGAGCAAATATGTTGCATATATTGTTTGGTTCTAAATTTAATATGCATGGTGTTATTGATGTGCAGTTCAATGTCGCATAAAAAATGCTACTGACTGTGCGAGCTCGCATGGTCTATCCAGTGAAGCCGTGGTTGATTTCTATGTCTGTGCATGGTCTGAATTTCTAAAGTAAATTTTGTGACATATTGGGTGGTATTATGTCATCTAAAGACGGACACCTTGGGTGGTTCTTTGGGCGGCGAGTTTTGTTGACATTAATCGAAATTGAATATCACATTACCACTAAGTGACACAAGAAGTTATTAATCATACTTACTCATTAGTTAAACTGTGGTTCATTACTGCCATAAGGCCTAACACTAAATTGCATTTTTATTTCTCTCAAGTGCTGCAAAAGAAGCTGATTATAGACATGCCAATATCTATGTCATCTAAGCATGTATGATCTGCACATGGCAAATAACAATTTGTGGCTGCATACGTACCGAGTACACGCACAGTAAATATAATCATCAACTTAATATTGCAAAAAATATCTTAAATAAAAAACACCGTAAGATAAAGCAACAAATGAATTTCAGATGGCCTTCAATTACCTGCAGCAACACACTGACACCAATAGCCCACAATGTATAAATAGGCTTAAACCTATTATGCGCATAGATCGACGGTATCTCTGCGACATCATCAGCTGGCTGTCGTTGGTAGAGTTGAACATTTTGTGATCGTTCACCCAGTAACTACAATAACAGATCAAAGACTCACTTTCGGACAGCTATTAGACGTGATTGCAAAAAACATAAGGTTAGGGTTAGCCTTATGGACAACTCAGGGTTGGCGGGTTACAGATATGGTTAAACGGTTACGCTTAAGAATAGGGTTAGACTTAGTTTTAGGACTAGCCGAATGACTCTGCTGTGAGGTTTTGCAATAAAGCTCAACTACATGTATAATATACAGTGTATAAGTAAGCAAATGTGAGGCTATTTTCCGTCCGCCATGAATGGAAAAAAGAGCATGCAGATGCTATTTTCAGTCCGTGTGGATGGAAATCTATGTGCTCCAAGTGCTATTTTCCGTCCCCAGGGACGGGAAACTAAGCAAACGTGAGGCTATTTTCCATCCGCCACAAACAGAAAAGAAGATCGTGCTGATGCTATTTTCCATCCACCACTAACTAAAAAGGAGACTATGTGACGTTATTTTCCATCCACCATGGACGTCTGAAGATTTTGACTGATGGAAAATGACACATAATTTCTTGGTATAATACACAGCCTTATTGTATTGTTGTAACTGTACAAATGTTTTTGTCTCATTCTTTGTCATTGACTATCGGTGCTTAATCGTGTTTATTTTTCACGATTTCTGTTATTTTTTTGCTTTACTCATGCACCCCTTGCACTGCTATTAATGCTGACAGCATCAAACATCTTACGGACGCTACAGCAACGCTAACTTCACAGACATGGTTTATTTACATCTAGCAATGCAATGCAGTATACTAAAAATACAACACAACAAAAAATGTTTAATATAATCAAAATGCTATTCGGTACAGACTTATTAGTATCAATAATTCTAGCGGTAGATCGGTGATCTTGCTGTTAGCACTGGAAAATTGCTAGAGGTAGATCGGGTAGGCACATTATTACGTACGTGGTAGAACTTATGTTCCTGGTAGTCACGACACTGTCACATATTTAAATCAGGCTTATTCAGTATTATATCAGAGTCCATCTCAAGCCATACCTATCTGTTTCTTTGTAACACAGACTTAAAAATATATTGTTTAGGAATAAATTTGGTAATTGATAACAAAGTGACTGATATTTCAGTCCCAACCACAGTCCTGGTAATGCAGTGAAGAAATATGGCTGCAATTCTTACATTAATAATGTGATAAATGTAATTAGATAAAGTGGCGATCTACCACTAGTAATTTTCTGCTCACTAGTGTGAGATCGCCGATCTACCCCTAGCACTAACCTTTTAGTATACAGTCTTATACATAACATCACATTACTTAAATGCATGCATAAGACTGTGTATTATACCAAAAACTTAAGCCATCATATTCCATCAGTCACAATCTTCATACGTCCATGGTGGACGAAAAATAACATCATATAGTCTACTTTTTAGTTAATGGCGGACGGAAAATAGCCTCAGGCTTGCTTACTTTTCTGTCCCTAGGGACGAAAAATAGCGCTTTGAGGACATAGATTTCCGTCTGCACAAACGGAAAATAGCGTCCGCATGCTCTTCTTTTCTGTCCATGGCAGACGGAAAATAGTCTCACGTTTGCTTACTTTTCCGTCCGCAGCGGACGGAAAATAACACCAAGCAAATAATACGGTAAATACTAAACTGCAGCTGGCCGGCTGACGCAGCGGAGTGACCTTATTGGACAACCCACGTCACGTGATCAACTAAGTCGGGCCCGGCTGCATTTTAGTACAGTTGTACTAATATGCAGCTATAGCTGCCTTTTGGATGCTTAACATGTTCGTGCCAACAATTCTGCAGCCAGGCTGTAAGCATCGGCCGGCTGCATTTTAGTGCCATTTATGCATATGCAACTTGCGTATTTGATGAAATAATTTCACATGTTGATCAGTTGTTCAGTGAAGCATTTCATTAACTGTCATGTCTGCAACATTAATTGTTCAACACGAGCCAATCAATCAATAACTTTATTTCAGGAACATGCCCATATAAGATAGGTAAAACAGGAGAGACAGATACAATAAGCACAAAATACACATAATATGGTCAGTAATACAATAAAGCACATGTCATAAAATCATAACAACTAACAGTGCTAAAATCATTAATAATAGCAAACAATAAGAAACACTTCTTTCTGAAAGTCTCTTCAGAACCAATGGCAGAAGAGAAGGATTGCATAAAGAGAAATTTTAACACAAGACTTAAAAGATGTCAGTGGACAACTTAGCCTTGTTATACACGGCTCAGATTTCACATAGATTTCGTAGATTGAAAGGCTTAAACATTAGGCTATGGACAACTGCGCTCAGCACATGGAGGTATTTAGGCAGCAGTGCTGCCGGCTGCATTTTAGTGCATCGGCGCCGGCTGCATTTTAGTGCATCGGCGCCGGCTGCATTTTAGCACAATTCTGCAGCCGGGCTGTAAGCATCGGCCGGCTGCAGCCGGCCGGCCGGCTGCATTTTAGTGCCAACCAAATAATACTGTTCAGCAAATCTCAGCAGTTTCTATTACTCGAGTGGGAAGTTCCGAACTGTGCATTCCATTTTCAGAAATATGCTCCATTTTCGTAATCATTATATCAATAAAAAGATTGCATAACGAATCACTATAACATCATATGATCTACAAAAATTTGTTTACAAGTCGTCAACAACATAAAATATTTATTAACGAAGTAAAAAACAGCTCTGTGGTGAAGCGCTGATTGTACGAAAGTTAACGTTCGATTTCGAGCACCTGTAGCTTCATCGACTAAATGTCCGGCTTCATCGATATGCCAATATAATTAATTAATATTTTAAACTAATAAAAATTAACTATAATGTTTGATGTCAAACAATATTACATTTGTTATTGCGGTTTTTAATCTTGGTTAAAAATTTTAAAAATATATCGCATACGGTACATATTTAGATCCGATTTTGCGAAACAAAATTTGCACCCTCACTATTTGCATGCCTCTACCTTCGTGAGTGTGATGAAGTAAAGTAGAGTAGGTTTTTGTGATATTTTGCTGGTTAAAATACGTATTCACGTTAAAAAGATTATAGATAGACAACTATCATACTGCTGATAGTGTCATTTCAAAGCATGGTTAGTATTCAGGCGTAAATTGTGCGGTTGCTAATGAAGCGAGTGCTTGACAACGGATTGAGGCTATCCAACGAATTCACACAAATTCTTTGCAAAGAGCAACAGCCCATGTTTTCCGTTAACTGATGAGTACCAGGATTTTTAATAGTTAAATAAAGTGGAAAAAGTAAGCCATAACATGAAGTATAAACTGGTTTTCACCATCTGGCGCTTCTGCATTCATCCATTTGCACTCACCCATTGTCTTGGCACTCGGTTCAAAATTTCCGTTTCGTTCTGTTTTCCCAAATCCCGTTTTAAACCCTAATCTCAACTCTACCTAACCCTGACCTTTTTTTGCTGAATCTCGAATCGCCCAATTTTATTTCAGCGATAATTTTTCGGCATTTGGCGAAATGTGATTCGACAAAGTGGGAGGACACCTAATATTTAACATTCTGTTGTTATGATGATTATTAGCTACGGATTTATTACCATTTCTGGTGAAATGGATGCTTTCACGAGGAGCTTGAGACACTCATCTTTATTTTAGTTAGCACTTCAGTTTTGCACCTGGACGTTTTCATTTCATGCACTCAGCACTGCCGGCATGTCCGCATTGACTGTTATTGGTGAGGAGTCTTCAACTAGTTGAAGTTTGACCCTTTTACTGCCAAAAAAGAGAAGAAGTATCAGTCATTTAAGTTGAAGAACGTGTTACAGCTCATCTGCTGGAATTTATAGTAGTGCTGCAACATGTTTTGGCAATTTTTCACTAATGTTAAACTCTTACTGTCATAATTTTTGATGTGCAAGATTTTATCTCGCAATAAACCAGCAACTGGACCAGCTGCTGGTGGTACAGCCACAAAGGACAAGGAGAAGAAAGATCTGCCAAAACTAGAAGATTTCCTGCAATTAAGGGACTACTCTGGAGCAATGACATTGCTCGAGGTATGACGGTCATCACAAGTCATTTTGCTGTTAGTGATATATATGGTCAGCTTCTCCTATAGTGATAGCTGGGCTCCTGTTTTATGTCAAGCTTTTTGCATTGTGCATTTGTGGTTTACCGTTTGTTTTAATAAAAAAGTAATTGACTTGAACTGGTAATTTGAATTACTTTTAAATGTGTTAACATAGTTCTTAAATGTGTGTAAGTTCTGTGCATTGGTGGAATTTTCACTTACAGTTTGAACGGAACACTGGAAAACGTTCTGATGACAGTGATGCATGGATGGCATATAGTGCATTTCATCTTGGTGATTATAAGCGTGCAATGGAGGTTAGCAGTTTCGTTGCCTATACTTTCTGAGGTGTCTCAGTTTTTACGCGTGACAACTGCTGTAGTGCGTCTTAGCCATCGCAGTTCTGTCCATCTGTTCAGCCGTCTGTCCGTCCATCACACAGGTGGATCAGTCAAAAACGGTGCAAACCAGGATCACCAAATTTTCACCATCGGCTGCCTGGAAGACTCTAGTTTCAGGATCTGTAAAGCTTTTCCATAAATTTGAAAGGGGTCAGCCTTAGCAGGGCCACTAAATGAGAGGGGAGGGTGGGAAAAATTTGCAATTTTCAGGCAATGTGTTGCCATATCTCAAAAATAGTGCGAAATAGGGCCTAGGTTACTATTAATCATTAATAGGAAGTCATACATTGGCTTTCAATTGGCACCGAAATCATTGACTTTGGTTGACCTTGAACGCCAAAATAGGGGTTTTATTGACTTTTTGGAGATTTCGGGCTGAGACACACATTTCAAGTGCGAAATGTGCCAAAATCACTACAGATGGACCAGTACAACCTGCATATGAAATTTCGACATTAAACGTAGGCATTTAAAAGGTCCAAGTCTCAACTCCGACCTTGTAGGTTCAAAGTGGCCTGCGCACGAGGGCATCAAAGATGGGTACCTTCTAAAAGGTCATTATTTTACCGCTATTGGCTGCATGAGACCGCTCATGCCCTCTGGCGACTGTAAATAAAATGCTATAGATCAGTGCTGTCCAACCCGCGGTGCAGGCCGCATGCGGCCCGCGAGGGGATTTCATGTGGCCTGCCATCATCCCACATAAATTGTAGTTTTGGTCCGGTGATTAGTCAGATGAAATCAACTTGCAAAATTCAACAATGTTTGATGGTCTTTTGCGTTTCCAAGTTTCAGAAAAATGGGCGAATTTGCGGTTTCCATTGAACATTCGGAAGCAAAAAGTGTTTCGGCTTCAGGGTTGCTTCGCCCCCCTGACCCTCCGACCAGGGGCTCTGCCCCTGGACCCCGCTGGAGGCTCCGCCCCAGACCCCCCTTATA
>Ga0209367_1011317_pt1 | contig 11852 bp, 5 predicted proteins | sample WorMetLIZISLAND2_FD_187412 | JGI IMG/M metagenome (GOLD analysis project Ga0209367, IMG submission 187412) | Marine gutless worms symbiont microbial communities from Max Planck institute for Marine Microbiology, Germany - Olavius geniculatus... ... | reverse complement strand
GCACCGCCCACTGCAGCAGCGACGGCGGCGGCGTACTGGTGAACGTCCAGGTACTGCAGGGTAGGCGCTACCGTCGATCCTCCACCTGTGGGACTCAGAGTTGACGAGCTGGTCGCATCCAGTAGCTGTAGAGCACCTGCCGGCTAACGTAACGTATCACACATGCACACATACACACACAGTTAAATAAGTAACTATTGTGGCTTGGTCGCTATTTGGTAGAATGTCGGACATACGATCGACGGGTCATGGCTTCCATTCACGGCCGAGTCGCTGTCAAGTAGTTACTACTAGGTTGGACAAATGTCTGTGGATGCAGGTAAACCACACCAGTATATAACCAACCACCAAGATCAACTCAGCCTTTCATCCCTTTGGGTAGATAAATCGAGTATCAGCCTGTCTGGATGGAGTTGAGGTGGGATACATTCAAGTGAGTCAGATGGGAGGTCTGCAGGACAACACTGTGTGATCCCATATGGCAAGTGACGTTCCACAGCTCTGCAATAAGTTTCTCATAAATAGCTATACACAACCTTTAAAATATATTACATGTGATAAACACAGAAAATTGCTGATGTGTGCACACTGCACAGGTTAGCCAAGTAGCCTAACAGTACGTGTCTCAACATGGAAAATTGTTTTTGTCAGAACATGGTCAAATTTCCACCAACTTCGATAATTCAACACAGTGTGACCTTGCACCTATGCCTTTTTCTAGGACTTTCTAAGTCTGAAAATCTCAACATTTTAATTCTGGGATTTCAAAAACTTTCAGGGGTCTGTACAAGCACTGTCTGAGACACGGTGTGGATGAATGGTTACAAGAGACACTTCAGACCTAAGACAGTTCCGACCTAAGACACTTTAGACTTAGGATTTTGGACCTACGCCCAAAGTAGTGCTGTGCGATACCTTCGATACCTCGATAAGTATCGTGAGTATAGACGTTTCGATACCAGCATTGAAGAGGTTTCGATATATTGCGATATATCATGGTGCCACGATACCGCCAAGTATCGTGACATGATAATACCAGTTGCTATACTTGACAATCAGTGAATGAATATTAATGAGCATGACCAATGAGCATCAGATTGACGATGATTGGTTGTGAGTGGCCATTAGCACCGCGGTGTCACAAGAATCTGCTAGGGCCTATCAGAAGTAGGTTCATGGGAAAACATGATGACGACATTTTCACTGATTGCTATCATATGGCAATTTGCGTGAACTTTCGATAATTTTGTATTATTTTTTTAAAATACTATAACAATGGCTTCACGGAACCTTGAGAATGCGTTCGTTACTGTATGACGTCTTTTAACACCCGATAAACTGCACGATATAAATTCATTATTTGTCAAGCTCGCATCAGCTCGGCAAAATTGGTGGATATGTTCGCTCACGTGGCAAATCGGACGATTAGAAGCCCAGGGAAAACATTCTCGCGGGACTTATCTGTGAAGAAAGATTTTGAACTTTGCTTTTGAAACGGTGCATTCTGGTGTAGTTATATTTTTGAGTGATGACGGAGCCCCCGAAACCTTACGGGGCCTGGGGTAACTAACCCCCTACTCCCCACCCTCTTGATAGGCTGCCAGTGACAGACGTCTTATTAGTGGTTTGGAGCGCTAAGCCGCTGCTAAGGCTTAGCAGTCCAGACCGCCGCTAGCTTAACATCTTAACGGTTTAATTAAACTGCTAAGCCAGCTGCTAAGGCTTCAAACCAGCCGTTGAGGTTCAGAGAACTACATGATAGTGATAGTGATAGTTTTTTTTTAAATTTTGAACATTTTCGCTTTTTTTGTGAATCAGAGCTTTTGAGAGATTAGGCCTATTAGTTACGACAAAAATAAGAGAAATGTGTCTCAGTCGCTAAAGCTGTCAAGACTTGACGTTGGCAGATGTCAGATGGAGTATCACGATATGGATAGACAAGAACGGTAGGATAACTCTTAAAGAGTAGCACACTATCACGACTCTACGAGTTCGTTGAAGGGGCCAACTGAGCGCGAGACGGATAGCAGGGGTTGACTAGCAGGCCCGACGAGAGCCACAGTGGGGCTCAAGAAACTTTCTTGCAGGGCCAGGCGGGGCCCTATAACATAAGAGTGGTGTCACTCTGCAGAGCGAGCTAGAATACTGTATACATTCACTCATCCAAGAAAACAGGTAATTTGTTGCAAAATTGTCGCAGAGTAACTGACGACTGACGTTAGCGCAATTCAGATAATCTACTCTGCCATAAACATAGGCCTAGTAAATATGCTTTTGAGCGATGGCCGTGCCTCCAAACGTTGCGGGCCTGATAAAACTTTACCCCCCCTCAACGGACCTGTTGACTAATGTTTCATATGCACTCGATACTTGAAATGGTATCGTTATCGTGGCTCCGATTTCAAGTATCGCACAGCACTAGTTCAAAGTGTCTTAGGTCTGAAATGTCTTAGGTCTTAGTAACAGAAAAAAATATATACAAAAACTAGGTCCAAAGATCTCATGCTTTTAGGACCAAAGTGTCCTGACACTTCAAACCTAGATTCAAATTTTAAACTGTCTGCTGGACACTAGATCTACGGAAAAAAATTGAGACACTTTGAACCTAAAAAGTTAGGTCAGAAGTGTCCTAGAACTGAACTTTTTTAGGTCTAAAGTGTCCAGTTAACGAATAAATTACCTCGGTGGCAGCCTGTCCAGTGGCGGCTAGCAGATGATGTGTGCTGTCGGAGAGGTCAACAGTCTGGTAGGCAGAGCCAGGCTGGGGTGCTGCGGCAGCGTAGACCAGCTGCTGGTCAGCAGTGACCTGGGGACCAGCTGACCCCTGGACCGCCAATGCCTCAGCAGTGCCAGGCACTGAGCAGTAGTACTGACCACTGGCTGCGGCGGTTGCCAAAGCCAGAGTTCCACCAGGCCACTGAGTAGCACCAGCACCAGTGGCACTGGATCCTCCCACCAATCCCTCAACACCACAGCATCAATCAATCATCATCACCATTAAAAATTCTGGATGCAAGATGGTGGGAAGGTGATCCTCTGTGTCCAAATACTGACAATCAGAAACAGAGTTTTTCTGTATAACAAAACGAACTGGTCGACTTGACCATACATTGTGCAGCATTGTTTTAGACATCTGGATATTTGTGGATGATATAACAAATTCAGTTAATGAGCTGCACAGTTTGACTACTCTGACTGAGAAACAACTTCCTGCAATTTCCATCCTGGAGTGTTATGTAACTAAGTTCAGAGAATGATCTCTTGTTCTGTTGACTTATTTAGCTAACTGGAGAATGCTTTTCGGGATTTTTACAATGGCCTATGTAATACAAACTACCAGCAGCATTGTGGGTTAAAAAAGTAAACAGGGCAGAAATTTGCATTTTTCTGACAGACACTGCAAACTGCTGACAGAAGAGACTTATGCGGGTGTTCCAAATTTTTGAACCGCAAATTTTACATTTTTTGAGTCCCATATTTTGCATTTTTGGATGACGATTTTTTGACAAGAAGACTTTCCGACAATTTTTCGACAGCCTCCGCTGTCACGGCGCCACAGACTACTGCTATAGGTCCACCAAAGACAGGTTAGATGGAGTCCGGTCCAGGAAATACTTAGAAAATGATTTGGTCAACAAGTAAGTTTTGAGTCACTGACGGAAGCTGCATAACGACTCGGCAAATGTCACGTCGTCCGGCAGGCTGTTCCACGTCCAGTGGGCCGACAACTGGGAAAACCCAGTTGATTGGCAATAGCTGTCAACTTGACCGGAGGCACTGACTGGAGACTAACACAATTCAGCAAAATCTCAAGACTAAGAGCAAGACAGTGGGCCTCAGACAGAAACCATTGAAGTAGAAGCATTGACAGCAGTTCTTGGACGCCCTTCTATAGTTATTAATGCTTTAAACTGCAAGACATACACTGGTGGATCCAGAAACTGGAAAGGAGGGAAGGAGCATGGCATTATGGCAGCACAAGGCTGAGGAATCTGAGAGTGGAGCCCCCAACAGAGTCCGGGGGCACACGACCCTTGGTCAGGTGGTTAGGAAGGCATGGCCAGACTGCCCCCCCCCCCGTCCATGGATCTGTGCAGTGACATAATTACCGATGCACAGAGCGGCCACTGCTGTCCAGGTACTACTGTTGCTGCTGCTGCTGCTGCTGTCGGAGCCCACTGCACCGCTCCTGCAGACATCTGCCAGCCAACCAATCAATTTACTAGTTAATCAACCAATTGATAAATTTATCAATAAGTAAAATCTAGTCACCCAGCTTGATCAATCATCTCTGAAAACAACACGTCCTAAATGAATGCTAACCCTAATCTGAACAACCAAATCTCATACAAGTTATATCAGCTTTTAGACATTCAGGCCCCTTTTAACTTTTGGCTGTTCGAGCAGTTTCTAAGGGTAGCTTTGACTGTCTGAGCACCTATTTGCTTTGTCACTCAATATACAATGGTAAGCCTAATGGTTACAAGAAAAGCCCGGCTAACGCAAAGGGGAACTTGCAACAGTGATGCATGTGTGAAGGCCCGGTGCAAACAAAATCTAAGTTCACAAAAATGTTTCATTTAAACTCGACGGCGGATGACGCCTAGCGCCATATCCAGTGCATAAATTTCAGTATTGAGCGCCACGTCCAATGCATGAATTCCACCATTATTGGCTGAAAATCGCAAATTTTTCCTATAAAACCCCTATTTTAACGTTCAAGGTCACCGAATTCGGTGACAATTGAGAGCCAGTGTACGACTTCCTATTAGTGATGAATAGTAACCTAGGCCCTATCTCGCACCGTTATTGAGATACAGCGACTTATTGGCTAAAAATCGCAAAATTTTCCCACCCCCTCTCATTTAGCGGCCTTGTTCAGGGTGACTCCCCTTCGAATTTATGGAAAAGCTTTCCGTTCCCGAAACCAGAGTCTTCAGGGCAGCCGACGGTAAAGATTTGGTGATCCTAGCTTGCACAGTTTTTGACTGATACACCTGTGTGACAGGCAGGCAAACGGACAAAATTGCGATAGCTAAGACGCACTATAGCAGTACCTGCTGTCACGTGTAAAAATGGTATAGCTCGACATGGGAAATCAATCTCAGCTAATGGAGCGTCACCTGCCATACAGGATCACACAGTATTACCTGCCAGCTAACCCAGGTGAACGTGCCTCGCCATAACCCCAGCCAGACAGGTCGGTAACGGTACTTAATTTACCCACACTGGAGGGTGGAAGGCGGAGTTGACCTTGGTGTTGGTTATATACCAGAATAAAAATAGCTGCAGTGTCCACAGACAATAACCCATACAACTACTAACCACTTGACAGCAATCCAACCGAGAGTCAAACCAGTGACCTCAAGATCTCAAATCCAACATCATAACCGTTAGACTATGAAGCCACCCTACCTGCAAATGAGTAAACCATCCAGGTGAGATATAACATCAAGCTGATAACGGTGGTAATGACATAGTATCTCACCTGGGCAGGTAGCTGATGAGGGGTCATGAGCAGCTGCGGATAGGTGAGTGCAGGAACTGTACCAGCTGCTGCCTAAATACCATGACACATATACATTAATTGCACTCTCAAGCCACAGTCACACTTGCAACTGATAAACAAACAAGGAATTTTTATCAGCATAACACTCATGCACTTCTGACCACGTGTTTCTACACAGAGGCGCAATATATTCAGAAAAATAGCTGTCAGGAAACGACAGAAAATTTATTTACTGTTTGCATAGTCACTTACGGTGTGACAAGAGAAAGTACGAAGTCCAAGGCTTACTTAATGACTGATCATGACAGCAACTGAAGTACAGCACAATGAAGACTAAAGGTAATAGATTGTGTATGGTTCTTTATGGAAAACCCATCGCAGAGCTACGGAGCGTCACCTGCCATATGGGATCACACAGTGTTACCTGCTGCTGACACAGATCAACACGTCCCCACTTTGACCTCAGCCAGGCAGGCCGGTACTCGATTTACCTACACAAGAGAAATAGAAGACTGAGTTGATGATGGTGGCTGGTTATATATCTAAATGGTCAACGTCACCACATTTTAAAGCTTCGGGTTTTATAACCAGCAAAATGTTGGGCCTGGATGTTTTCTTTTCTGCGCTTTAGTGACGACAAACAGCATTTTGCAAATTTCTAAAAATATAGCAAATAACAACACAGAACAAAGACAGCTTCGCAAATACACGAATAAAGCCAAACGCATAACACAACAGAAGAGTTACCTACTTCAACCAATGATTAATATTCATTCTCTGCTTCAATCGTCATAAGCATTTCATTAATTTATTGTTCTGTGGCAGCTCTGTATATTACTATTCCGGTCATCTTGAACTATAGTCTACTTTCTGGGGCCAATCCATTCAATTTGAAAAATAGCCCACTTTTGTGACATCAATACTGCCGTCATAAAAAAGGTTGAAAAGGTCGAAGGTCGTCTACAGCTCTTAATGCTAACTGATCACAAAGCTGCAGAGCATCATTTGCCATATGTTATCACACAGCGTACCTGCAAACAACTGAACGTGCCCCACCCTTAACTGCAACTAGAAATACCAGTACTCAATCTGTCTACCCCCAAAAGGATGAAAAACTGAGTTGGCCTTGGCATTTGGTTGAATACCAAGATTGTCTGACTGTCCACAGACTGACAGTCATCCATCCAAGCAGTAACCACTTATTTGACCCAACCGGGAGTCAGACGTATTTACAACCTTTTGATCCAAATTCTGACGCCTTAACCAGTGGCTTACCGGCATAACACAAGAAGTCTTCTAATCAACTCGAAACTTCAAAGCCTAAAGAATAAAAAAAGTAAAATCGGAGGCCAACAGTAAGAAAATGCAATCAACAGATATGAACTGTACATACAAACAGTTATGCAGAGATAAAGAACGAACAGTATTTTAAATGGCATTCTGTTAAGTAACGAAAATACATGATTCCTAAGAACAGAACGCAGCTACGGTCTACAGAGGCAGTTAAGTGCTACAGCTATCAAATAGTGCTGGCTCAACGTACAATCGATTTCACCCCAATCCATATGAGAATGACAACAGTGAACTTTGATTCTCAGCACAATATTGCACAGCACTAAAAAAATTGAAACTTGTAACATTTAAGAGAAGTATAGCTGTTTTTACTACTAGAAATACAGGAACCCCTGTTACTTTTGGTGTTTCATTTAATTAATTTAATCAATTTTTCCAGAGTTACTTTCTCTTAGACTTTATCTGCAAAAGTGACTTCAAAAAGCCACTGTTGCAGTAAAACTTCTACAGGTTGGATAGATTAATTTGAGTCTAAATTTACCTGAAAACAGTGTCAGAAAAAATAACTATAAAATAGATAATATTCACTGAAATAGTTTATCCTACCGTCCTATATGCATTTATAAAATAGATAAAATAAAACAAAACAAATAAGGCTCTTGACAAACAAAATTACTTTACACTTTTGACAATTATTCAAAATTTACATACACTAAACGAAACAGTGTTCACTTTTCTATCATCTAGGATTTGTTATCTCTTTGCAGTTCTGTATTAGTGATGTGACGTGGTCAAATTAAAAAGAACAGTAAATAGTGAACAATAAAACTTGAATTGAAGCAGCACTATTCCAAACATCACAGAAAAAGTAACATTAAAAAGCTTTAATAAATTAAACTACCAGTCAAACACCGTTTATATAAATGGAAACACAAAAATCAACTCGTGCCCCACAGTAAAAGTCATGCAACTTAACTCCGACTTAACAAAGTGAACATTACAAAACACAGCAATGACAACGACAATGACAATTAAAAAAAACAGCAGCGAAATAAAGTAAGTAAACTTGGCGGCAGCAGCAGCAATGTCGGCCGGCACACGCAACCAACCAATCAGAAATACGAACGATGGTCAGTCCAACTAACAGCCAATCAAATCATCCAGAAGCCGACAAAAACAAAAGTCCAACCCACAAGTTAATGCCCACTCAAACCCGTGATTATTGGAAGCAGTTGCTGATTGGTTCACACGACCGGTAAACCACGCCCCTCTGATGAATCTCTCCATCTCCTCACAGCGCCAGTCAGACGATCCCAACATACACTAGTTTCAATAACTATTAATTTCCAAATTAGAAAAATATATATACATACACACATATATATCTGAACATCTCTAAAGTTTATCTATCATAGAGACAGCTCTAAGATTCACAGCATAATACAGAATAATGAGATTAACAGATTATAATCATTGCAGATAAATAAAATTATCTCTGAGTACAATATACTGAAACAATATGATAACCATTGGTAAAATGCAGCAACAAATGCCAAAGGAAGCAAGTTGGTAACTTACATTTCCAAATAATTTTCACAAGACATTATAATAACAAGGCCTATTCGTTTATTATCCTTTTATTGGTAACACAAAAAAATGAAAATTTTTCAGTACTGCTAAAAATAGGTTAACATCTGTCGAATATATAAAGAAGAGTACAGTCTTGATTTAAGTAAGCAGATGTAAGTAAATCAATTTATTAAGCACAGAAGCAAAAAATGAATCAGAAGTGACTCGAGGTGAATAGAGTCGCTTGCAAGCTAAATTCTTACATGACATGTACTGTGACAAAACGTAATCTTAACTAGCCAACAGGCGAGCCAGCTTGCGAGCTGCAATGGAAAGCCACAGCTAACCCGTGGTTACCATAGCAACAGACAGATAGCAGACACAGCCACAGACATAAGGTTCGCCAAAAAAACACTGTTTTCCAGGACTTTCCATGATAAACTCCAGGGATTGAAATAAAATACCCAGGACTTTCCTAGGGTCTTCCAGGACCTATGCTTTATTGTAGCATTTTTTCAGGCCTGGAAATCTCAACATTTTAATTTCAGGACTTTCGGGGGTCTGCACAAACACTGCTGACAATAAGAGTCACTGTATACACCGCTTGCAGCTCACAAGGCAAAAAACGTAATAAAAAGTCACTAACCATCTGCGGCAAGGCACTGAGAGCATAAGCATCAGTGAATGCAGCCGCTGCGGCAGGAGGGTGCGGTGCTGGCGGCGACAAAGGGTTAAACATCGCCAGGCCATTGTGGAAAGTGTAGGGAACCCCACCAGCAGCGTACAGCAGACTTCCTGTACCGCTGACACCTGCTGCCAGTGCTGCTGGACCATCTATATGTCATCAACACACACAGATACAAATTTATGTTCCATAACTCCCATTAATGGGCAAATTACACATCAAATCTCAGTTTCAAATAACAAATCATTAAGCAAAAAAGTTATAAATCTTTAGCCAAAATCAACAATCACACATCAAATAAAATCGAATCATGCAACAGCTAAATTTCCATTTTTCACAGATGTTACCATGGTGGTATCATGGGAAAATGGAAGGAAAGAAGCAAATGTCTGTTGAAAAACTCTCTACCTCATTTTTATGAAATTTGGGGCTAGGTGCACCCAAAGCATCGTTAGGTGAGGTGGGAACATCACTTGATAGCCAGTTGTGTCAAAAATATTTGTACCAGAATTTATCAAAATGTGATATTATAGCACTTCTTCAGGTTACAGCTGATAATGTTGGAGATCTTTTTTTGAGACCCAGCATAGCCCACTAGCAATGAATTACACATACGTCAACGGTAGATCATGACAGAACAGATCAGTTGACTTACCAATCACACGAGGCACCGTCACTGCTTGCTGTAAAACATGCGCACACGTAAACACACAGAAAAATTACAGACAAAAGAACCACAGGTTGACGTTGTGCAATGGAAGAATTAATTCTGCAATCTACAGGCACAGAACGTTCAAGCCTCAAGCATCACTGTCATCATCATCATCAGCAGCAGCAGCAGCAGCACCAGCAGCAGCAGACAGCAGTGATCATCATTCACAACCAGGAGCGTAGCTGCCCAGCTGAGTCTGGCACACCTTCCCAGCCAAGGCCAGATACGAGTAACCCATGTCACTTCCACAAATCCGTCAAGAAAAATATACGGCATCGTCCCTCTGGAGCCCTTCAACTTTGATGACCCACTATGCCTCGTAATTCCCATCTAAGTATACAGCCAATACCAAGGTCAACTCAGCCTTCCATTCCTCCCCGGTAAGTCAATCAAGTACCGACCTGTCCAGCTGGGAATAAGGCGGGGAGCATCCCCCTGTGTCGGGTGGGCAGGCAACGCTCTGTGCATGAGCCCATATGACAGGTGACGCTCAGTGGCGGTTCTAGCCCGCAATATCTGGAAGGGGCACAGCCCCATGGCGAGCGCAGTAGCGCGAGCCTATAACGGGGGTCTGAAGGCAGAGCCCCAGCGGAGTTCAAAGGCAGAGCCTCTGGTCAGGGAACCAGGGGCTCTGAAGCTGAACTTCTGAAGCACTTGGTTTTTGGACGTTCAATGGAAGCCACAAATTTGGCCATTTTTCTAAAACAGGGAAACGCAAAGACAGTAGATATTTGTGTCATCTTTGCAAAAAAATCATGAGTGGCCACGAAACTGGGGGAGGCTGGAGAAAATCCGCCACTGATGACGCTCCTAGCTATGCGATGGGTTTCCCATTAACAGTTATACATGACCTTTAACCTTTAACCTTTATCCATGAACTCTGCCCCTGGACCCGGATGGGTACTCTGCCCGGATACACGTGAGTAATCAGTGGTCGTTTTAACGCAGTGTGATCCACCCAACCAATTTTATTCACTCTCCCCCACAAAGCCCCTTCCCTGTAACAAGTCAGGCGAAAGTTGTAATGCCAAACGGTAGCCTACTGGTCGGCTAAGTAGCAGGTGTGCTATAGCGTAGGCTGGTATACTGCCACTTCCAGACAGTCAGACAGCAGACAGACACGCAATAGCGCTGCACGGTGTGCGCTATTACTAGCCTAGGTGTAGGACTATACTGTAGTCGGTCCACAGGTATTGCCAGCTACGGCGTCAGAGCCGGTCAGTCAAGCGGGGTTTCCATCCAACGCAGCAACAAACGCAAGAAAGTACGCAACAAGTAAGTGGAGATGATTGCATGGAAACATGCACAGCTGACGCAAGTGACGCAGCGGCCGAAACGCAAAGATGAAAGCGTGGTGTCTGTGCGTTGCATTGCATCCGTCACCCTGGATGGAGAACGGGCTTTAGCTGTAGGCTTAAACCTATAGGCTGGGGCACCTGCTGTCAATCAGACAGCATCATCACCATCAGTATCAGCAGCAGCAGCGCAGAAGCAGTGCACGCAGTGCTGGCAACTGCAGCAGCGCCGGTTTTTGATTTAGGACCATAGCTGTAACAAACGTCAGAAAAAAATAAAAATTTTTAAAAACACTTTCTATGAAAAAAAATTAAAAACCTTTGCAAACGTGGATAAAAACTTTACCCTGTTTTACTTGTTTTGACACAAACTAAATAAGATGTTGTGATGCTGTTTTCAATTATTTCATCAGCAGTACTTTGATTTTTGTAATAAATATCTGCAGTTACCATTAATTTCACACTTCCATTTCAACATTTAAAAAAACGAAACTTATGCAAAAATAAAAAGCGTTTGCAAACACTTTTACAAAACACAAAAATGTTTCCAAACGTTTATTACAATTATGTTTAGGAACCCCATCTGCCTTAGTACCTAGACACATTATGTAAAATTTAGAAATCAAAAATGCACAACAGTTGCTAACAGTTGGAACATGGAACGTGCGCACCATGTGGGCACCAGGCAAACTTGAACTGCTGGAGAATGAGATGGAAAGATATCGCTTCGATATACTAGGATTGGCTGAAATGCGATGGACTGCATCAGGAGAGATGCATGGCTGTAAG
>Ga0209367_1011316_pt1 | contig 11852 bp, 7 predicted proteins | sample WorMetLIZISLAND2_FD_187412 | JGI IMG/M metagenome (GOLD analysis project Ga0209367, IMG submission 187412) | Marine gutless worms symbiont microbial communities from Max Planck institute for Marine Microbiology, Germany - Olavius geniculatus... ... | reverse complement strand
CACGTGACTGTCCTGAGGCCTGGCAATTTTTGAGGGGTCCGTCCAGGAATCGAACCCAGGACCTCTCGCTCTGGTGAAGTTGACCTGAGTCCAACACTCTAACCACTCGGCCACCGAGCTCCACGGGTATTATAGATCCCACCATTATAATTTGTGATTATAGATCCCACCACATCGTAAATGCATCTCTACACTACCTTGTGAAATATCAATGAAATATGCATACATAACGATAACAACAAACAAACACATTCTGGTAAAATTGAAAAAAAAACACTTGAAACCAACATTGCAGTGAATGGTCTGTATGTCACTAGACTGTGTGGGTATAACACAATCTAGTGTCATACGAATCATTCATCGCAATGTTGGTCTGAAGCATTTTTTTTATTTACCTAAATCTTCGTTATTATCGTTAGTTTTTGCTTACATTTATATTTCATAAGGTAGTGTAGAAATGCATTTACCATGTAGTGGAATATATAATAATCACATTATTCCAAATTGCTGCAGAGTGCGCCAGTGAAAGAATTTTGAAAACTAGTCAATAACTGGTGAAAACATGGACAAAAGTAAAGTGAATTATGGCCCACAGTGCAAATTACAGACATATAGAATGTGAGGCATAAAAACACCCACCAATATTTATCGATCGTAACCTGAAGATGAATTATCACATTTTAATAATTTTTGGTACAAATATTCCAGACACAACGGACCATCAAATGACTTTTTATTTTCCCACTTCAGCAAATGTTGTTTCTGCACTACCTGGGAAAAAGAGAACAAGCAAAATATTACTTTTTCATTCAATACAGTATGACTATTTAATTCAAATAATACATATTTGGCACATTTTGTCTAATTTTCCAGCAATTCTGCTGATGGATTATGCAGCTGTCTAGTTGAGCAACTGCTGACAGTAAACATTTGAAATAGCAGCAATTTCTGTTAACACAGGTACGCAGATGCATTATGCATTCTTCTATAGCAGTGTTGATAATGTTCTGCTCCAGACTTGAACCAGTCACTTCTTGAGTTATTGACATTCCTAAACAGTGTTTAATAGACTCACTGATGCAAGACACTGCAAACGTTGTCGAATGGAACGAGAGCAGGGCTGTTGGGGGCCACATTTCTGCAGAAATGAAATTTACCGGTGTTTTTTTTGCTTCATTTCAACTCATGTTTCGTATGTTCTGTTTTCCCAGGTAGTGCAGAAACAGGTGTTACGTGAGCTGGAAACTTAAACAACCGTTTTATAGCCAGATATGTCAGGAATATTTGTGCCATTAACTATTAAATTCTCATCATTTTTTTCCAAGTTGCAACTGATAATGTTATGGATGTTTTTGGCATTTTTTGTTCATTTCAGTGCCAATTTCATGTGTTTTGACTTCCTCAGGTAGTGCAGAAGCATACTTTGGTTGAGGTGAGGACTTGAATGGTCTTTTGATGTACAGTTGTAAAAAGAATATTGGCACCAAAAATTATCAAAAATCTGGTAATCCACCTTCAAGTTATGATCGATTAATTTTGGTGTGTTTTTTTATGCCTCACAGTTTACACAAACATAACATTAACAAAAAACAGGACTGCACAACTGACCTGAGCGACCATTGAGAGAATGCCTATCATAGCAACAAAGCCTGAAACGTGCTCTGCACTAAAGCCCATCACCTGCCAGAGATAGAACAAAAATAAAATTCATTATCATTAAACACACACTTTTAGAAGTTTATTCAAATACCTAAGCACAGCAATTCAACACAACACTGGTTCAATCGATTACGTTTACTGGTGCTTTCAGCAGCTAGGTGACAAAAGCAATGATAAGAATAACCGGTTTTATAAACAAGACATTAACCTCAAAACAGCTTTGCTGAGATCAGAAGATATTCCCCGATTTATTCTCGAGATTAGTTTGGCACTTTATCAACATTTTAAAGCATTTTCTTGTCCAGGAAGTGGTTGTCCTGTTGGCGGTTCGGCTCAGTTGGTAACATCAATAATCAACGCCAAGCCCGGTTTGTACTTAAATGAATAACCATCTCAGTACGCAACCAGCCACCAGGTCAACTCAGCCTGGCCATCCCTCCGTGGGGAGATGCAGTGAGTATCAGCGAAAGCTGAGAAGTGAACAGGCACACTACACGAGCCCGTATCTGTGGTCTCGCAGTGTAAACTGGTGTCAAGCAGAAGGGTAAGGAAATGGAGATCAGCGCCATGGGCCTAGCGGCTCAAGAAGGACTTTATTACGTTTTGACATGACCAGAAATAACGAGGTGTGGTGTGGCATAGCGGTAATTCATTTGATCCGATCAACAAAGTCACTATACCGGGCTGGGTTAGTATTTGGCTGGATGACTGCCTGTGGGCACGTAAACCATTTCGGTATGTAACCAGCCGCCTAGGTCAACTCACATTTCCATCTCTCCAGCATAAGTAAATCGAGTACCGGCCTATCTGGCTGGGGTTAAGGCGGGGCACATTCACCTGTGTCAGGTAACACTGTGTGATCTCATATGGCAGGTGATGCTCCACAGCTCTGTGAGGGGTTAATTAATATTGCCAGAATCATATGCTGTTTGTCGAAGTTACGCAAACACACATCAGCAGAGAGGTTTACTTACGTAATGCCATATGGGTAACTGAGATATTTTGTTATCAATATTTAACAATTAATAACTCCGTTATAAAACAACATTTTTCAACAAAATTAGGTGACCTTCTCAGAAATTTTGTGTAGATTTAGCACATAAAATTGTATTTGAATTTGTTCATATTTGACATTTATATTGTACCATGTCTATGGGTTACCGTTTTGGAACATAGTGTATAACTACCACATGCATTCACACTCTAGGGTCATCCCAAAAGTTTCCGGCCTCGACATATTAGACAAAAATATTTTCTACAATCTATACATCAGTGAAACACGCATCATTTATGAACTCTAGCGAGTCGGTTGTGGATACGACGTTGTTGTAATTTGTGACATCACAGAGCTCTAAAACGAAACGATTTGAAGCACTAGCGCAAACAGCTTAGAATCAGGCTCACTGTTGCATGACAATTTTCCAGTCTGTAGCTAGGTTTACCAAAGTGGAGCCCTGTGGCATCTGATTTTGTGAAAGCCCTAGCAAATAGCATTTCTGAATTTCTCATTTGCATTTGTGAATATACGACAACCTATATTTGTGCTAGCCGCAAATAAAAGCATTTGAGTCAAACACGACTTCATGCAAATACGAGGGACAGTCAAAAAGTTCTAAGCTTCAGTATACTGGACAAAAACTTTTCATTGTCTATATAGCAGTAAAAGGTACCTTCCTTGCATATTCATGTGAGCAGATTGTGGAAGTGACGTCATTGTAATTCATGACGTCATAGACCATTAAGCTGAAACGATTTTGTGCGTTAACGCAAGCAGCATTTGAATCAGGCTGATTGTTGCGTGAAACTTTTTTTTAGTTTATAGCTGGATTTGTGAAACTTGGGCTTCTTGGCATCTAATTTTACGAAAGCCTTGACATCTACATTTATGAATTTCTCATTTGGGTCTGTGAATACACTATACCCTAATTTGTGGTGGCTACAAATAAGGGCACTTCAGCAAAATACGATGAAATGCCAATATTTGGCAATATCAAAAAGCTTTTATTTAAAATTTAACCGTTAATTATATCAGTTGTGTTAATAAAAATAAAATCAGAATTTGTGAGTAGTTACATGGGCCCCTGATGGATAGGGGGGCTGAGAGCAAGCCCTACATACCCTCCCCTAATTTCAGCACTGCAGTCCAGTCTTAAGTCAGCTGGCTGCTCACGACTATGACTTTGTACGCTAAAACCACTCTGCACTCAGCAATGACCTGACCTTCGGTGACTATTATCTGTTTTAAAATTTGAAATCTGGTCATGATGGTGTCCGCTATCCACGATGATGAATAACTCAAGCCTCATTTGTTGATGCTGAAAATCGTTTCTATTTAATTCTTTGTGATGTTATAAATTATAGCGACGTCATATCTGCAGCAGACTCATATGAGTCAGTAAAGAATGCACGTTTCACTGACGTATAAATTTTGGAAAATATCGTTGTCCAATATGTCGAGGCCAGAAACTTTTGGGATGACCCTCGCAAGTCAAGCGAATACATGCCTCAATAAGTTAATAACAGAATGACACGGTCATATATACTGACAAGTCGAAGATAAACGAAGAAGCTGGCGTATTCTCCAGCCTCGGGAAGATAAGATAAAAACACCGTCAAACTCAGCATCAGAATCAACTTTTCTTTGCCTATCTTCCGCAGAGACTGCAACGACAAAAAACTGACAAATATGAAAAAATATACACATGCAAGACCTTTGATTTTTTGGCAGAACTGCTTTTGTAGCACATGTGATTCTGCCTATTGCTACACATTTCTTCGTAGCGTGGTCTGTCGTCTGTCACATTCGTGCGCTCTGCTTAAACAGTTCAGTGGATTGATATGCCACTTGGTAAGTACCTGGTACATGTGTGGGGCCCAATGGCACACTGTCTTAGATGGGAGTCGCTAACCACCTGAGGAAAACACACAATTGCAAACTGCAGCACAACCGGTGCTACCACCTGGTGAATATAAATGCATAGTTTGCAGAACTTAACACTGACTGTTTCTAAATTCCTACAGTCCTTAGTGACAAGCGAGTAAATTTTGCCAAATTTTTGTCACCAAAGTTCAAAACTGACTCTAGATAAGTTAGTAAGCAAACTTTACTCTTTCCATAGCAAAATTACAGCTAGATTGTGCAATGCGATACAACATACAAAGTATATCATTTCTGTCCAACAAACATTCATCCAGTGGTTAACAGAGATTGGAAATCATACCAAGGGAGGCACAGCAGAAAATAAAATGTCCACAACATAAAAAATACAATTCCCATAATTTGACGAACTTACATAATGAGCGAGGCACATCAGCACAAAATAGACCATTCAGTGCCATAAATGGTTAAAAGCAGTATGAATTTTCATAGCTTATAAGCACACAGACATACTCCGAATGGATCGGCCTTTTCCCAGGAAATCTGAGAGAGATGGAGATGATGTGCTTCCGGATGCCTGGACTCGGACAGAGACTCTGGCACCGCAACGATGATGAACAGAACGTCGAGGATGGCAACAGCGGTCGCCAGAGCAACCACCAGACTGTCGCCGTAGATGCTGCTGAGGTATGCACCGATGGCCGGGCTTGTCACCAGGCTGGCTGCAAATGTCGCCGACACCTGCGCAAAAATTATTTTTGAAAAATGTAAAGTCCTTCCCCAGCCTTAAGGCCCACTGGGCGGCGCTGATCTCTGTTTCCTTAGCTCTCAGCCAGACACCAGTTTTTACACTGTGAGACCACGGATACGGGGCCAGTGCATCGTGTGGTGTGCCTGATTACTTCCCAGCTTTCGATGGTACTCATTGCGCCTACCCACAAGGGATGGCCAGGCTGAGTTGACCTGGGTGGCTGATTACATACCCGGATGGTCACCCATCCAAGTACTAACCGAGTCTGGTGTTAATTAACTTCGTTGATGCAATCAACAACAATACCAACTGAGCCAGACCACCACTGCAATAATTATAGTCACAAATAAAATAAACTCGTACACAGACACAGACACAGCCACTGTCACAAGTGCCCAGATACCCCGACAATTTGATTCGAGTGTCAAACACCCAATTTCTTTGTCAGCTGCATAAGCCTATCATGTCTGAAGCGACAGATTAATTCATCGATTCATTCGTTTGATATGTTTGGTAGCAGATGCTGAATTTATACTGATTACTCTAACTACACAAAAGTTCATGACAAAACTCAATACATAATATTAAAGTACACTAAAAGTGCCATAATCATCACAAAAAATCTTCTAAAATGTCCATCGGAAAAACTGCACTGAGCACACGAAACAAACAACCTCTTAAATCTTTCAGTAAATGCAGAAAGATACAATATTGCGAAGAAGGATACAATATTGCAAATGATTTATAAGGCTAGCATTTTAACTCTATCATGAAGTTTCACTAGCACTTAAGGATTACCATACTACTGCGCAACAACACAAAGAAAAGTGAGCAGGGCATGAAACAAAAATAGTATAGAATTTGCATCTATAGTATACTTTACTGGACACCCACAACTTAAAATATTTGGCTGTACCCCTGAACTCGTGGGATAAAACAGCGACTGACAAGCTGCATGAATTCATTGAATTACAATTTTCAATAGTTAAGAAAGGTGAGAGCAGCAACAAAAAACTTAATTTTCCCCACAAATATGTCCGGCCAAAACTGCAATGTCAACAGTGATGGCTAGTAGAAGCTGCGTTCCAAAGAATTCGTTTTTAGTTTTTCAACCGGGCATTCTCACCAACCCATTAAGTGCAAACAAATTGAAAATCCCCATTACTGGAGCATACCAGGCCGTATGCTGCGCTTCGATCTTCCTTCGTTGTGATGTCGGCAACATACGCAAAGACAATACTGAACGTAACGGCAAACATCCCCGACAGAGATGTGATTGTGAAGTACCACCTGAAACCAATGCACAGCCGTTTAACCTGTCCGTCAGCGCCATGTGACAGTTATGCACCAACAGTGGCAGTATTAAAGGTCCATGGCCATGGTCAAACACACTCATGCAATTCATCTAGCTCTTAATTAGACTTTTCACCTTGCATATATAATATGTTGATTTAAACTTTATAAATATATGAAATTAATGCCTGATTGTGAAGAAAATATGGCCTTATGTTCCATTATGCCAAAAAAATTCAAGAGACGAGCACAACCATCAGCACAGCCCATGAATATTAATGGCCTAGCCAGTGCCGTTATTAGATTAGACTAGGCCATTAATTATTCATGATGTTGATGGGCTGTGCCGAGGACGTCATCGGTTGTGCAGCTTAGCCAAAATGGTGTCACGTTTTTAGATCATGTCTGTAAATCATTGACTTTAAATGTAAGTTTCTCCGTGTTGACAAAACGGTCGGCGCTGATATCACTGTCAAAATTATCAGACATTTATGCAATTTGGTGTCTACGAAGATTTAACTAGAAGCTTGCAGCTTTGTGCTAGTGGGTAAAAAAATAATAAGACAAACAAATGACATGGCATTTGCAGCTGAATGTAGCCCCAGCAGAAGAAGTAACAAACATTGCTATCTACCACTTTTTCAGTAACATAATACTATAGCAATGGCAATAATGGTACATACATATTATCTTAACTTGTATTAGTGTTTAACAAACTGCCATAGGAAATAAACAAATCACTATACCGGTACTGTAAAACAAACATTTTAACAGAACATTTCATCCTTTCAGTGACAAAAAGCACTGATGATCACTTAGTTCTAATTCACTGCTGCATCAGGGTAAGTCAAATGCAAATAAGTCTTTAAAGAGGTTCTAAATACATCTAGAAACGTACATAGGACTTATCCTCATCAGTGGCAGAGGTGCACATGTAAAGCTGACGGTCAGAATAAGAAATGGTTTCCGGCCCCAAACATCCGACAGAGCACCAACCAATGGAGCGCACAGGAAAGACAGAATTCCCTGCAAAGTAACATTGCATTATTCATCCCAACAGCACAAGGTTTAGAAAAAAAACATTTTATGAAAAAACCTAATCCAGAAAGTTTCATTCAGCTTGGGTTTTTTGGGAGTTAAATCCATTTTATAAAAGCCCAACTTGATAATTTTTATTCTATACAAAAGCACATAAATGGTACAAATACCAAATACCAGTAACTAAAATGCAAAAATGTCAAAAGCCACAGCGGGGCCCATGGAAACAATCTTGCGTAGCCCCTATGGGAAAAAAATTGTGAATTGTTTTCTTAAAATGGCGCTGTCTGATGTACTTTATTTTATTGAGCAATGTTGATGCCCCTAAACATTGTGGTGTCTGCACTAACTTACCCTCCTACCCCCTATAAAGCCTTGAAAGGTCTGCTAAAATGTAAAAAAAAACTTAGATGCACACAAAATCTACACGGTATTTCATAAAAAGCACCCTTTTTTCTTTCATAATTCAATCAAATGATAATAACTTTACAGGAAATTTTTACCAGATGTAGCTGTAGAAATACTAATTCGAAATATTCGAAAAAAATATGGCTGATAGCTAAATATTCTTTGCTAGTCGTTACATAATTCTGGCGTCATAGTGTGCTGAGAGCACAAACTGGCTTGTCGCAACCGGTGCTGACAGACTTGCTGAATAGCGGCCCTGCATCGATGGCAGACTTTATCTGGTTTATTAATGACAAACTGTTGAAGTTTTAACATTGTAGCCACAAAAATGCCCAAAACGATAATTTTCACACACTTGTGGGGATAGCTTAACTTTTACACCTTTCAGCAAGACAGTGCACCAGCACACTTCGCTTACGAGATGGATGAGTTTTTGGATTGCGAGACACCTGATTTTATGCCTCCATGTTGCAAAGTGCTGACACGATGAACATTTTTCATCAGTAAACCAGATAAAGTTCACCATCAAAGCAGGTTAGCAGCTACTACAGAACCAGTTGAGACAAGCCAGTTTGTACTCACAACACATTATGACGTCAGCATAACATTACAACTAGCAAAGCATATTTAAATAACAGCCACAATTTATTGAAATAATTTGAATTTGTATTTCTTTAGCTACATCTGGTGAAAATTACATGCAAATTGATCACCATTCAACTGAGTTATAAAAGAAACAAAACAGGTGCCTTTTTATGAAACACCGTGTAATACTAGCATAAGGTGTTAACATACCTTAATTCCTTGAACTAAGCCATTCATCAGAAATGCATCTTTGCCAAATGTCTCGTTTAATACCTGAAATAAACCAGAAAAAAATACTTACTGGTAACAAGATGCAAATTTTACACAACAACTGAATACAACAGTTTAGTCCTATTAATTGTGTGTAGCAACTTCAGCATAAGAAAAGTGCATATATATAATTAGCCAATAACACCATGCAAATTATGAACTAATTACGGAATTATTATTTATGATGTCTACTACTAACTACCTCATACGCTAAATGTCAAAGCACTGGCATGCATTTGAGTACTGGTAGCAATTTACTTGTAGGGAAATAAACAACAAGAAAAGCCCAGCTAATGCAAAGGGGAACATGCAACAACGGTGCATGTTTGAAAGCCCAGTAAAACAATCTAAGTTCACATATCCTAGCAACGATGTTTCTATTACAGTCGCCAGAGAGTACCAAACGACTAGCAGCTAATTATTTATAGTGTTTTACTTGTACTCATCAGACGGCATGATCTGTCTTGCTCTGCCAACGCCATATCGGCTGGAAATCACAAATTTTTCGCACACCCCTCTCATTTGGTACATTACCACCCTCGTTCAGGGTGACCCCTTTCATATTTATGGAAAAGCTTTACGGATCCTGAAACTAGAGTCTTCCAGGCAGGCAGCCGATGGTAAAGATTTGGTGATCCTAGCTTGGACCGTTTTTGACTGATCCACTCGTATGTCAGACAAACGGACAGACAGACAGACAAACAGACAGAATTGCAATGGCTAAGATGCGCTATAGCAGTAGCTGCTGTTGCACGTAAAAACTAACAATGAGCATATGAAAATGCTACCAGAGCATACCGTTATTATGGGCAGCATCAGCAAACCCCAGCTGAAAAATTCTAGAAATATGATGACGAGCGCGTGGTAGACGGTTGGCCTGAATATGCTTCCCCGACGCTAAAAAAATGCAGATGACACATAATAATTAATGAACACGTTTATTCGCCATAAAATTACAAACGAACAGAAAGACAGATTGATACATACAGATAAAAACAGCATAGCCAAACTGCTACTGCATTTTTCAAGGCGGCACTATTTACCAAAAAACTACAGACAAACCTTTTTTAGTTTTTGTTAGCATTTAAACTTTGTACCATCATTTATTCACACTATTAACTATTGCGAAACAGAACGGTTAATGTTTAGATTAACTATGCCACCTTAAACGGCTGTGTACATATATGATATTGATGTGTATCGGTAGAATGACTTTCGTTATGCATGTTTTTAAGGTGATAACTTGACAAATACTGTTAGTTACCTTTTGATGACTGACTATAAAATTTAATGTAAACACACCAGTTTGTTTATATTTTGTTGGTATTATGTCATGTTTAAGTACCGGGAAGTACCAAAATTTTCGGGCACAGATGTGCAATAGAGGTGTTTTTATTGTGAAAATTCCATTTCTAAACTGGAAGTGGGTATGGCGGGCAGCTATCGTGACACGTCACGTAGGATCAGCCAATGACCTTCACGACCTGTAAAGCGTGCTGAGGTGATCACGTGTGCTATGTTGGCGGTCAGTTACGGCAAGCATGTTATGGCGTTGAATGCGAATGTCATCAACTTTTGAGCGTGTAGTTGGACAATGCTGCATTTGTGTAATGCGTGTAATAGTGCAACAGATTTTTTTAGCATTAGTCGTGCATTGCGTCGTCGTTCGGCACGAAAATGCTGCAGTATCAATGTGTGCTCTACTTTTTTGGCTGAACAAGGTAGGTGTACATTTGTTTTGTCATTTGTTTCTTTTAATGTTGCTTCAGAAGTGACTGAAATAGGTAGAATTATCGTCGTTATGCATGTTTCAGATTAGTTAAATTTAAGTTCCTGTTTGGATACTCACTGTATGCCTAAACAGAAGCCTAAGCCAATGGTTGCAATAAACCCTACAGGTGTCACGTATGCTAAGAAAACACTGTATGATGCCAATGTCAAATTACATAGAAGTATAGAAGTAATCCGGATGTGTCAAACTCTCCACCATCGAGCTCGTTTTACTTCTTTGCAACATTTAACCCCCACCACGCCATTTCACGTTTACTACAATAAAAACCACAACATATTCGCTGATAAACAAGATGTTTACCAACGTACAGAATCGGATTCCGCCTCGTCGGGTCTTCCACGATCCCATATTATAATTCTCTTCTTGCTGATCATGTTAATTCGTATGTCATAGCTTCACATCTGACGTAACAACATTCTGTTATGCCAATAACGTCTCACGTTACACAGAAAACACTTTATACATCAAAATACATCAAAATGTAAGCAAAATAACATTACACGCCCACATAAAAACAACTTCCGGGAAAAACAGCAGTAGAGATGGGCCAATTTCCGAATTTCAATTTCGGTATTCAGTCCTTAAAGCGGCCCCAAGCGGATTTTTTTTTCAATCATCGGCTGGTTTGTAAAAAATATAGCTTTTTCGGCTATGTCAATAAACACGCAACGGATGCTTTCGACCGTGGACTCGTAGCCGTATTGAGTAAGAAGGGAGCTGACGGTGACGAACGAATCATTGTCTTAGGCCTTTGCCTCGAGGACTCTGAAGCCACCGGAGCTCAAGACTACACTGTGTCCCCCAAAAAAACATCCCCGACATTTTCAACTGTATCTTGAAAAACAATTATCAAATTTTAATAATTTTTGGCACAGATATTCCTGACACAACTTGCCATCAAATGATCGTTCAGTTTATCACCTAACCCAATATATGGTTCTGCACTACCTAGGGAAAGCAGATCAAGCGAAATATGCATTAAAATAAACAGAAAACCTGAAAAACATCTCCAACATCATAGATCGTACCTTGAATAACGATTAGCAGATTTTAATAATAATTAGCAGAAATATTTATGACACAATTGGCTATGAAATAAGTGTTTTAGTTTTTACCTCACCCAACGTCTGCTTTTGCACTACCTAGGGAAAGCAGACCAGGCATAATACGTGTTAAAA
>Ga0209367_1011315_pt1 | contig 11852 bp, 9 predicted proteins | sample WorMetLIZISLAND2_FD_187412 | JGI IMG/M metagenome (GOLD analysis project Ga0209367, IMG submission 187412) | Marine gutless worms symbiont microbial communities from Max Planck institute for Marine Microbiology, Germany - Olavius geniculatus... ... | reverse complement strand
ACTAAATGAAAGGGGGTAGGAAAAATTTGCGATTTTCAGCCAGTAAGTGATTATAAGTCGCCATATCTCAGAAACAATGCGAGATAGGACCTAGGTTATTATTAAGCACTAATACGAAGTCGTACACTGGCTCTCGATTGGCCCCGAAATCAATGACATTGGATAACCTTAAACACCAAAATAGGGGTTTTTATGGATGTTTTTAGCAATTTTGGGTTGCGAGACACATTTCACGAGCGAACTGCGCCAAAATTTTTAGCATTGAACGTAGATTTTGACGGTCCAGGTCTCGATTTTCTAGGTTCAAGGAAACCTGCGCACGAAGGCATCAAAGAGCGATACCCCCGTAAAAGTAGTTATTTTACCGTTGTTGGCCAGTCTTTTGTGAAAACGGTTGCAGATCACCATTGGCATGCTACCTATCACAACAAGCACTAGTAATGAGCTTTTAAGTCGTATCAACATCGATGACTTTGAATGACCCTAAACTTCTAAAATAAGGGGTTTTTATTGATTTTCTGCAATCTTCGGCCGCAGTGCTCACTTCAGGAATGAATTGCGACAAAATGGCTGGAGGTAAACTAATAGTTTGCAAACAGGAACTGCTATAGGCTTTCACACGTTTTGTGAGCATTAGCTGAAAGTTTTTGTTAGAGTTAGGTAATGTACTTTGAAGCTTGTACAGTAAGTTTGTTGATTGTGTGAGCAGGTGGAAGGTCACAGTGACAAGGTAACTGCCGTATGCTGGGGTACTCAAGACAGTTTGCTGTACAGTTGTTCAACAGATGGACACATCGCCGAATGGTCTGTCGCAAAGTCACGCTGTCGACAGTAAGTATGACGTGGAAGTCTGATTATCCGCACCTTATTTTTTTGGTGAAAACTGAACAAAGTCTGCAGAAAAATTTGTCTTTTTTACGCGCGAAAGCAGTTAGACTGCTTTTTTGCATCTTAGCCATCGCAGTTCTTTCCGTCCGGCCATCTGTTCGTCTGTCACACGGGTGGATCAGTCAAAATCGGTGCAAGCTAGGATCACCAAATCTTCACCGTCGGCTGCCTGGAAGACTCTAGTTTCAGGAAGCGTAAAACTTTTCCATAAATTTTGAAGGGGTCACCCCAATCGAGGGTGCTAAATGAGAGGGGGTAGGAAAAATTTGTGATTTTTAGCCAATAAGTCGCTGTATCTCAATAATGGTGTGAGATAAGGCATAGATACCTATTAATCACTAATAGGTAGTCGTACACTGGCTCTTGATTGCAACCAAATTCAATGACTGGATAACTTTGAATGCCAAAATAGGGGTTTTTATGGATTTTTTGGCAATTTCGGGCTGTGAGACACATTTCAAGATCAATTGAGATAGACAAGGAGAAGCTGTGTATGAAATTTTCAGTATTGAACCTAGATTTTGACGATCCAAATCTCGATTTTCTAGGTTTAAGGAAACTTGCGCACGAAGGCATCAAAGAGCATTACCTCCGTAAAAGTCGTTATTTTATCGTTGTTAGGCAGTCTTTCATGAAAACGATTGCAGATAGGCATGGGATGCTGCATATCACGACAAGCACTAGTAACGAGCTTTTCAGTCGTATCAAATAGAGATAGACTGACAGTTTTTTAACAAGAACTGCTATAGGTTTTTGCGCGTCTAGTGAGCATTAGCTCAAATTTCTTGTTATCTTTACTCCAGGATGTGAGGAGCTGAAACGAGATTCATTGTTTCAGTAAATATTAGCACACTTATTATCACCAGTGATGTCAGCTGCATGACCATGTAATCATTCCTTTAATTGAGCACTGGGCATGCTGTGTATTTAGCAGAATAAATGGCATCATTTGTTTACATTTTATAACTCTTGAGAGCTTTTCATATTGTTTGAGCATCCGTGCTGTTAAATGTAATTGCTCTGCTTTAGCCGTACTCTGAAGTATAAAGCAACAGCAGTGGCTACAAGTGGAAGAAGACCGCTCAGCTAATGCAGCAAAATTTTTCTGTGCTATTTGACTTTCTCGTCAGAGCTGAGGATGGGTTTTGTGAAATTGAGTTGATTGTCTGTGCTCAGTGCTGGGCCATTTAAATCTAATCTATCTTTTTGTACATATGGTGGGGTCTGCCTAAACACTGCAGATCACCACAGATCATCTGAGATGGCAGATATTGTTCAAGTTTGTAAACTTAGATCGATGTATGGCACCACACATGACCCAGATTCTAACTGTAACCTTAACCCTGCCCCCCAACTCTAACCCTAACTCTGCAATGTCTGCAATTTCAGCTGATCGACGGTGATCTGCGATGTTTAGGCAAACTGCAGATGCTATGTTATGCTGTGCGGGGCCATTAGCGGGCTTTTGTGCATGCTTGTGTAGTAAATGGAAGAGTGAAGAGTCGTCCGTTAACTCACTCTGTTTATGTCACACGCAGCGACATCTGTTGTCCGCTGGCCGAAATATCCGACTTTGGGATCTCGACACGCGAGAAGTGCTGCGGGTATTTATTCAACACTGCATTTTTTGCAACATACACTAGAGCTGTTGAAACGTTAATTTTGTAAATGCATTAATTATCACATTATTAATGCACCCATACCGTTGAAAGGGACAGTGGGGTGAGTTACCCTGCAATGTTTCGGTGGCCCCATCTGTCGAATATAGAAAGTTAGAAAGCAAACAGAAACACATTTTTCAACAATAACTTACATCACTGTTAGCATAGAAATCTATTAGCCTGTCATCTGAATGATATTTATTTACAGGCCTCATGATGAAACGGCAACTACAGTTTAGTTACTTGAATTCATTCGATTGTCAAATAACCGCAGTTTAACGGAATAGGAAGTCATACACTGCCTCTCAATTGGCGCCGTATTCAGTGACCGTGAATGACCTTGAACGCCAAAATAGGGGGTTTTATGGATTTTTTTGGCGATTTTGTGCTGCAACACAAGTCTATATCATTCACAAGGTGGCACTACGGAACTATCGTTATGCAGTCTAGATATAGAATTTGGTATTTATATATTAAATGTGTGAACACCCCAATTTTCAGCTAAACTACTGAACTGGAACTGCTATAGGCTTTCGCACGTCTCGTGAGCATTAGCTCAAATTTCTTGTTATCATTTTGTTAGCTTACATAGTTACAGCAGCCAACATTCTCAGATACTGTTTTTGTTATTTATAAAACAACCAGTAACTTATAAAATCAGTATCAAGTAATCAAGCATGGTTTTTGTAAATTTCAGGTTATAACTGGTCATCAGTATCCTGTGTTCTCGGTTCTTCATGTTGCTAATCAATTATGCCAATTGTCGATGCACGCAGCCAGTGACGATGCAGCTATTGACGGGACATACGTTATATCTGCCGATGCTACCGACAGACACATCAGTGTCTGGTCAGTCAAGTGTATGCTTATGCCTGTTTATGCTGGGGAAATATTGTAAACTCTCTCTGCAGTGCTTTGTAGAGCTATAGTAGAATAAATCTAGAAAACTCCTACCGTCATGTATACATAAAAAGGGACTGCTTTTTGTTTTTTCATAATTCACTCATCTAGTTGTCCATTTCCCAACGGCCTGCAGTGAAAGTGCTTGAAGTGTTGGTTCACTGTGCAAACACAGGCAAGGAGACACTCTCTCCATTCATTGACAGCAGTATCGGTAATGTGCTGCTCCAGACCAATCCAGGCTGTACAAGTCACTTCTTGACTTAACAGACATTCCTAAACTTCATCTGGTAGACACATTGCTGCATGACAGTAAAACCTTGTAATAGACCTGCTGTTGCGGCCCACAGATAAGGATAGATGGAATTTATTGATGTTTTTCATTCAATTTAACACATATTATGCTTGGTCCACTTTCCCCAGGTAGTGCCAAAGCAGACGTTCGGTGAGGTGGAAACTAAAACACTTATTTGATAGCCAGTTGTGTCAGAAATATTTCTGCCAAATATTATTAAAATCTGCTAATCTTTATTTAAGTTATGGTTGATAATGTCGGGGATGTTTTTTTCAAGTTTTCTGTTTATTTCAACACATTTCGCTTGATCTGCTTTCTTTAGGTAGTGCAGAAGCATACATTGGGTGAAGTGGGAAACTGAATGGTCATTTGATGGCAAGTTGTGTCAGGAATATTTGTACCAAAAATTATCATAATCTGATAATTGATTTTCAAGTTACAGTCAAAAATGTTGGGGATGCTTTTTTGACACAGTGTACATTTCTGTTGAAGCGACTTTTCTGATGATTGTGTTAAATGGCTTTGTAAAAAATTTGTATACATGTAATGATGCGTAAAATCCCAGAATACTTGAGATTGACCACTAGTCCACTATAGAATGTGGAACCGTTTTCAGAGCTTGATTTCTTGGGATGAATGTGTAAGGTGTTGAAGTCAATTTGTTTTTTACTGCTTTTCTTCTGTTAATATTTAGGAGTCAGTAACACTTACTTTAGTGATTAACATAGTTTTAATATAGTGCATTCTTTATTACTATCTTGTGATATTACACAAAACATAGATGTGTAAGGATTACTGCTGCTACTTTCAGTTTTTGTTCATTGTAAGGTTAACGTAACGATATGCACTATATAAATTCATGTTAAATTACTTACTTTACTTTCTCTATTCAGTTATTTTTGTTGAGTCAAATTCCACAGGAAGTAAGAACCTTTGTTAGTTGATGCAGCATTTTTTGTTAGTGCTGGAAACCTTTTCTGTTGCACTAATGAAAAATAGTAATGCAACGTGCCATGTTAATATTACGAAATGATTTTTTTCTGCAGAATTTGAGAAACATCAGTTTACTTCTCTTTTTGTGTATTTATTATCTGACTTTGTTATATCATTTTGCATTTTCATCTGTTCATGGTACTGATTTTTTTTGCACATATGTTGCAGGCAATTAAAATCGCCTGGTGAGAAAAAGTCTGTCATTCGGAAACCAATAGCATCCCTTACGTTACCCAACGACCCGCCGCAGCAAGTGAAAATCAGCTGCTCCCAACACACGGTAAGCAACCATTGTTGACAGAAAGTTTCTTTACTTTTCCTGTCTATGTCAGTGTCAGTTTGTGACTTTATTAGGTGACTTTTATGTGAATAATGGCAGTGAAAAATAGTAAAAATTGCATACCGGTAAAAAGGTAAAGGTAACGGGTTTATACTGCGCAAGACTGGTAGCCACAGTATAGAGGAGCTCATCCCTTTGCGATATCCTTGAACCAGGGAGTACAACTCGAGATTGCATACATCTCTGCTGGGTGGATTAGTCCTCAACAGAGACTCCCTGTTACCTCCGCACATTGTGCTACTCATTTTATTGACCAAGATGGTTGAAGGGCTGATGGGATTGGAACCCAGGACTTTTCGATCCAAGGCTCAGCGCTCTACTAACTGAGCCATCCTGCTGAATTAAGTTAAGTACCAGTACTAACTTAGTTACATATTGCAGGGCTTTTATAGGTCCTTGAAAGTCCTTGAATTTGATTTTCTAAAATGCCGTGACTGAACAAGCTATCTGTGGTAATTAAATTCAGTGACAACTATTGATGCATTCGGTAAATTTTTCTGATAATTTCACTTTTTGATTAATGCTTGAAGGTGTTAAATTGTCGAATATAAACTGAACCTGCTTATATATGTTTATAAAAGTGCCGATTTGGTTTAATTCAGTTCTCTTTATATATCCTTTGTATGGTCCTTGAAAGTCCTTGAGAAGTCCTTGAATTTGATTTTGACAAATGGGCAAGAACCATGATATTAAAGGTATTTTTACAGTTGGTATTTTAATCATATCGTAACACGAAGTGATGTAAAATATTGTCTGGTCAAGCATATAATCAGTACCACCAGTGACTCTGATTCTACTGAGTTCTGGAAAAAGACATTTTGTCCATATTACATGAAGTTTTTGCTATGTGTATGTATGGGGTGGTGCATAAAACGGTGGAACTTAACATAATTTAAGTATATCGAGCAACTGGAGAGTATTGTGCAATGATTTGCCTCAAACATTGGCGCAAAGGTTGACTTGTTGAACCCTGTGTTGAAGCGTTTAATACCGCCATTATCTGTAGTGATAGAGGCTGAGTGATCGGTTAAATAGAAACTATTTGCTTGCTTGATGTACACTGTGTCCCAAAATTAGCAGCCCCCTGCTTCAAACATGCCGAATGCAGTTTGTAGTTTATGGATTTCAACGAAATATCGTACACTGCACTATTTTAACATTACTTATGGTCACACCCATTATGACGTATGCACTTTACCGTGTGTGCTCAGTGTAACGTCATTATGACGTCAGAGTTTGTTTGCAGTAAGGTTACGTTCAATACGTTGTTATTAGCAAAGTGATCAAGCAGCAGCATACTGCCTTAGACTAAGAGCTTGCATTGAGACCAAAGACGGCCACTTTGAGCTCAGACTTTAAATACTAGTTCCAAATAATTGTCTCAATGACTGCTTCATTTTTAAAAAAAAATCTGTCAGGTATTAACAATTTTACACTAACTTATGTGTAGGGGGTGCTAATTTGAGGACACGATGCATATAAAGATGTATGGTCTGCTTTTAATGCTCCACCATGTATATATGTAGTGTATGCATGGTGTCGGTTTATAGACGTTACAGGTGGCAGCCGTAACATCGAGGGGCAAGCTCGTCATCTTTCAACATGTTCTTAACGGGTAATTGTCATTCATACTGGTTTTTCCGTGATGAAATATGGCAAGATGGAGACATGCGCTCTTCACTCTTGAATTTTTAGATCCACAAGAGCAAAGGATCGGAAAGCATTTTTCTTTGTTCTGTGAAATTACAGCAGTATTGCTACAGTGTTTCAGATGGAATGTTTCACTTGAATGCTGAATGTTTTTTTACAGGTGGAACAGTTTGTAAAAGTTTATATTTTCAGGATTAGCTTGACTTGGAATAATGAGCTGGTTGAACGAAGATGTAATTGCTGCTAGTTTCAGGTTGTATGTGATGGCATGCAAGCAATTTGTGGTTACTTTTTGACACTACAGTATTTTTTCTGTTGTCTTCAACATGTCTCTTTTGTCTTGTTTGCAGCCCAGCTGGTCCACTGGAGCCGGAACATGTTGTCGAGGTCAAAACCGAGTCACAGGGTGGTTCTCAACTCCCGGTCCAAGCAATAATGTTTTCCGCAGATGACAGCATCTTACTGGCATACAGTGGAGATGCTTTTCTGCAGCCAGCTTTTGAGAAATTGGTTGGTTTTATTTTGTGATTTTACTGTTCTGTAATTTCTTCTTTTTTAGTGCTTCATGTGCTGTTATTTACTGGAGTATGAAAAACACTCTGTACTTTAGTACTGAAAATCTTTATTCGCCATTTAGCAGTAGCAAATAATAAGAATAAATCGGCATAATTAGTAAAAATTATTAAACACTAACTTACAGCAGTTTTAACTGACAATCTGATGCTGATATTCATCCATTTTTTTGGTTGTATCGAATTATTCTCTAGTGAATATATGTCAGAAGTGTATTAGAGGTTTATACGAACATCGGCTAACAGAAAAATCAAATGAAATCTAAGTGTCGCGTGGTTCTAAGTGTCGGCGCTGGATTTTAATGGTGTAAAACTGTGATTTTCAACCACAGGGTTCAGCAGAACCCTACGCGAGCATCTGCTAATGGTTCCGCAGCTGCCCAGTAAAAAATAACCTAGCATGCAAAATCACGCCACACAATGTTGTAGTAAATCAGCACTAAATTTTTTGTCCGAAATTGTGCTTATGTGGATCTGTTTTTGCATTGACCTACTGTGTTGAATCACTTTTGTTGTTAGTAATTTTGACATATTTGCACTGTAGGCCTATGTTATAACGTAGGTCCCTTATGCCTTAACTCTAAGTATTAGCACATTATCGGAAATGAAGATAAGGAAAAGTAGAACATATTGATTAGGGTTACGGTTACGAAATCATTTGACCATTTACTTAGTTGATTCAATTCTTTGAACACTGCTAAAATTAATTTTTTTAAATGCGTATATGTCCGAAAGTGTTTATAAATTTTCTGGGTTGGTGGCGAGGGCTAAGCGATCGTCGACTACCACCTTGCCCATCGTGTTTGGTTAAATACAATAGCATACTGCATTACTGCTGCCTACTAATGCGATCAAAGTTCATGATTTGTCATTTCCATGGGGGCTCTGCCCCGCTAGAGAAATGAGCCTGTAGCTTCAACCTCGCGTACGTTGCTGGATGCTTAGATCAATGCATGGGGTTCCGTGAGTGACCTTCACGCTTGTGTATGGTTCTGCTGCAGCAAAAAGGTTGAAAAACACAGGGATAAAAGATGCCAGATAGAGGGCAGCCAATAATTTGATGAAATTTCTAGTGACCTGGCCTAACTGTAGAAAAATTGGCTAGTTGAACAAAAGTGGCAATGGTACTACAGACAGTTTAATGTGAGGGTGATTTATTACAGTATATTCATTTATTTGACATAAGCCATTTGAAGCACAAAATATAATTGTTAGCATTGCAGCATTATTGAGTTTTCTGACTGTGTTTCAGCAATCAGAAAAGTTGAAGAAGAAAACGTGTTTAGTTCGAGAAGCACCAACACCAAGCTCTGTGTTTGTTGAGGCTTCCGTTTCTAAGGTAATTATTATCGGTTACTGTTGTCTCTAATTTCATACTCAGTTTATCTGGTATAGCAGTTAATATAGGTATGTGACATTTGGGCGCAACTGTTGGGGTGCCACCATTTGGGCGCTCACCGTTTGGGCGCCTGGACGTTTAGGCACTGGGACGTTTGGGCGCCACCGTTTAGGCGCTGTGCTGCTTTAGTGCCGTCTCCATCTCTATATTTATGTAGTCATTGTTTTCTATATGAATTAAGTATGTTTATTGCTTCACATCATAAATTTAACTGCGCTTCTTAAGGCCTATACTACTTGAGTGTTTACTAATGTAGGCGTTGTATGTTCTGTTCGCGGTGGGTGACTTCCGTTGGGTGGTCCATTGTGACTATGCATCCATCTGGCACCATTGTGGAGATATGGCGCTTCAAATGTTGGACGCGCAGATGTGGACACGGAAAGAAAGATGGAGGAAGGGAAAGAGAAAGAGGAAGAGGGAGGGGAAGGTAAGGGAAAAGGAAATGGAAATGGGAAGGGATAAGGGAAGGAGAAAAGGAAGGAAAAGGGAAGGGGAATGGAGAGGGGAAGGGAAAGAAAAATTTTATACTCTGTCCAATGCTATGCATTGCATTGGACAGACATCTAGTTCATTGTACGTTAACAGCAATGACGTGACACAGCGCCGAAACGGCGGTGCCGGCGCCCAAACGTCCTCAGCGTCCAAACGTCCCAGTGCCCAAAGGTTGAGCGCCAAAGCGGTCGTGCCAAAACGGCGGCGCCCAAATGTCCTGCTTCAAGTTAATATGTCATATTTCAATGAATTTTGTAATTTGTCATTGAAGCTTGATGTTGCCTGAAATTTTTAGGCAAGTTAGCTGCTGCCAAGAGACTATTATACTCTACATGTTATTTTGCTGGTCGTAAAGTCGAGTCTGGTTAAAGCCAAAGGCTCTGCGCTATTGTACCGATAGGTATAATTGTGCATTAGAGATGATTAAGGATGTTGCACTGTAAAATTCAGTATTGAAGCTGATGTTGATACAGATAAAAATAATTACCGTAGCAATCATTGGGCTCATATCCAGTAACAAGCCATTTTCCCAGCAGAATATTTATCACTTGATAAGAAACAGATTGCAACAAGTACTGCTGGACTCAGAAGATTAATATGTTCATGACACTGGATTGGTCTTATAGATTATCCGGTTGAAGGCTTTTTCAGTCTAGGTGTTATGAGCAAAGATGACATCTAGCAGCAGTAGGCCTACTGTGGTATTATTCATATGTTTACAGCATTTGTTATGTGTTTTTTGTCTGTTTTCTGCAGTTGAAAACGCCGCTGGTATCGGATGATGTGACAGTGCTCAGACCAGGCAGCATGGCACCAAGTGTACCTTCAACTGACTCAGGCAAACCAAGGAAACGACGACGAAGACTTTCAGTTGACGTCAGTATAAAAAGCCACGATTAACGATCAATCTGATTTTTGTCATATTGGGGTTTTGGCAATTATTGGTTGATAGGCAAAGCGTCTGATTTATAAAGACATTTCAACAACTAAATTCATGTTTGTTAGTTTTTTGTTGCTGTTGAACACTGGAAGAATGGGTGATTAAACTATTCATAAATACAGGAAGTACCTGTAAAAGCTTTTATGTGTTTTTTGTCTGTTTTCTACCCCCCCTGTTCTCCATTAGACAGCATTATGAGATTGATGACTGTCTGGAGGATAACAGGGAAGATTATTAGAACTACCACTATGTTAATTACATATGCACACGTATAATGGAGTTCTTACAATTTTAGATTTAGCTTGTTTTTTTTGTATTTTGTGTTTCTGTAAAGGTTAAATTTACTGTAACGTTATGGCCATCCCAGAAATGACCCATACTGTGTCGAGTGGGACATTAAACTCTACTCACTCGCTGTCTGTTTTCTGTTTTACTGATCAGTTGAGGCAGCACTGCTGTTAACAAACATGTTTGTCTTTGGTTATTTTTTGAGTTTAACGTAATATGTGAATCTTTTTGTCTGTTTTTGACATGCTACGGCTGTGGTGAAGGGCATCTAATCTCTATGGCATGGTGTGGCATTTGTCTGTCGTTGTTATCTGTAACAGGTGTATTGCGCCTAAACAATAGGTCATAAGGGAAAATTTTTTACACAAATAATTAGTCGTGCCTTCCACCTAGGCATGCAGAATTTCAGTTATTTAGTACAAGGGGAACATTTGCAAATTTGGGATTGAATGGAGGCGGTAGGAAAAATGTAGGTTTTTCAACAAAATACTGGCCATATCTCGGAAATGTGAGAGATACAGCCAAGGTCACTATTAATCACTAATAGGAAGTGGCATACTCTCTTTCAAAGGACATGAAAATCATTGACCTTGGATGACCTTGAAGGTCTGTGCTGCAACAGGAACTGTATAGGCTGTAGCATATCTTCCTCAGCGACAGCTGGGCTTTGTTGTTCGTATACTGACTTTGTGATATGATGCAAAAATTGCCAGATGGGTTGACTGATTGATTGAACTACTATTACCGGGAGTAGTTTAAGTTTATTTTCAGCATTGGTAGACTTGTTTGTGTAATCGCGATGGTGATACTGTTGGCTGTAGATAACAGTGGAAGAGCGGTTGAATGCTATAGGAAGCGTGGAGCCAACGTCGTCATCATTGATGGACATTGCTGACACTGACAGGAGTTTGTCAACACCAAAGACTGACAGCTTAGCAACATTGCTGACACAAGGACTCCTTAGCAACGACAAGAAGATGCTGAATGTGAGTTGCAGTACTACAGATTGGGCTGTATTATCGTTCATGATGATGCAGAGATGGGGTCCTTGAGAACTGTCCTCGACTTCGAGGATAGTTGGATTGTCCTTGAGGATTGGCCTTAGTCTCTGTGAGGTCTGGCCTTGGCCTCTAGTCATTTCTAATGAATGTGCTCTGTGCAATGATTTGATGTATTCACTGAAACATCGAAACTGTGTTTGTTTGTGCTTTTTTGTGGTTCATAACTGTTTGAATAAAATTAAGCTGGCTTCTGATGCACAATGTAAAATTGTCATACTTACTTATATGTTCTTCTTCATCGACTGAACTTCTTAAACAACTCCACTGGCTACCTATTGAATGGCGAATAAGATTTAAACTCGCCACCTCAACTTATAAGGCACTGCACACTGGCCATCCACCTTACCTTACTGATCTTCTGCAATATCATAAA
>Ga0209367_1011314_pt1 | contig 11853 bp, 9 predicted proteins | sample WorMetLIZISLAND2_FD_187412 | JGI IMG/M metagenome (GOLD analysis project Ga0209367, IMG submission 187412) | Marine gutless worms symbiont microbial communities from Max Planck institute for Marine Microbiology, Germany - Olavius geniculatus... ... | reverse complement strand
TCTCCATCTAAGGTTACCCAAATGATTTTTGCTGTTTTAGAGGACTGATATCATCACATCGTCCTTACACACAATTGTAAACTGGTAAGTTTTTTACATATATTTCCAATAATGGTCGATGACGCTAGTTGCCACTTGTCTTGTTATACCTCGATGCATGCATCTGTCTGGCACCGTTACGGAGATATGGCGCCTCAAAGATAATGCGGTCACGACCTTGACCTTTTGGGGTCACGTGACGTCATCGATCACGTGACCATTCGACTCCTGGGGATCGACTTCCTATGGGTGGTCCATAGTGACCATGGGTCTATCTAGCACCGTTATGGAGATATGGCCGTTTGAAGTTCTTCCAAGAAGGCTGTTCCAGGATCAGAGGTCGGTCGTTGGTCGGTCGGTCCTCAATATTACAAAAAGCACAAAAAGTAATTCAGTACTTTACTGCAGGTGATACAGCAACAACAACAAACAGCATGCATACTTAGCTATGGAACAAAGGTGGCAGAACGTTAGACCACAGATAGTGCACTGGCAGAGACAATGTTCACACAAGAGCTTCTCGCACCAAGAACAGCGTGATGGAGACTGGTCTGCTGGCCTTAGCTGGCGATGACAGCTGCAGCAAGATGCCTGCTGTTTGCTAATCACTGGTTCTAAAAAACATTTTAAAGATCACGCGACTTCAACAGCATATTGTGCCATATTTGTTAGCAAAACAGTGTTGCTAGCATGATCCAAAACTTCATTTATCATTAGCAACGCTGAAAGTTATTTTTACACAACATACCTACATGATACACTGTACTGCCGTTCTTAAGGTCCTCGCTGACATTCTGCTGGCTGTGGACAATAGCAAACTGTCCATGCTCGTGTTACTCGACTTGTCAACGGTCTTCGACACCACCAACCATGACATTCAGCTGACGCGACTTTGCGTCTCGTATGGTGTCGGAGGTCCCGTACTGAACTGGTTCCGATCACACCTGACTGATCAGATACAGTGCGTTCGGAGTGGCATGTTTCGATCTATGGCAACAACAGCACGCTACAGAGTTCCGCCGGGATCCATCTTAGGTCTGCTTTGATTCATTCTGTACATGGCGGATCTGATCGTCATCATCGAGGCTCATGGTCTTCACCCTCACTTGTATGCCAACGGCACGCAGATTCAGGGTTCCTGCTGGTTCCAGTCCACTCTGTCAGACTGTCGCAATAAGGTGTCGGACTGGATGCGTTCGAATCGGCTACAGTTAAACATTATAAAGACCGAGATGCTCTGGTGTTAAGACATCCTGCTGGCATGACCTACTGCCAACTACCGCCGTCAGAGTCGGTGTCGTCTACATCTCCCCATCGTCAGCTGTTCGAGATCTGGGCATCATGATAGACAGCGACGTCATTATGCGGTCGCACGTATCACGGACTGCATCCAGCTGTTTTGTGGTTCTACGTCAGATACGCAGCATTCGGCGATCCGTATCCGTATCTGGCTTCAAGTCGCAGGTCATGTTGCTCATCAAGCCACGTCTACATGCTCGCCGGACTCCTGGAGTACCAGCACCGCCGACTACAGTCGGTGCTTAATGCTGCTGCCAGACTGTTTTATCAGAAAACTGTTTTATCGGAAAAGTTGGTGTGAACACGTCACACCTCTTCTGCGAGAGCTGCATTGGCTATGGTCTAGAGAGCGTTTCGACTTCAAACTCGCCGTTCTCATCTTCTGGTGTCTACATGGTCTGGCGCTACGCTACCTAGCCGACGACATACGTCGCACTGCCGACGCCAATCGCCGGCACCTGCACTCGTCATCGTCAGATCTGCTGACTAGACCAATGTGACTGGTGACTATGGGCGACCGCGCCTTTAAGGCAGTCACCGGTAGTTGACTCTTGAACACTCTGCCACATGACGTCACCTCTGCTCCCACATTGCCTGTTTTCTGTAACTGTCGGCAAAAACCGTCCAAAGTCAAATTTGTTCAAATTTTCCTTTCCTCTAAATTAATCTTTTTTCCTAGGCTCTCATGTCAGGTTTCTAAAATGGTTTAGCAGTTTTCTGGAACAGTAGGCCACTTAAAAAAACTTCTATGTATGTACAGCAGTGATGATTCGATATCAGAATTTCAGTTTCGATACGAAATTAATACAATATTTTGAAAATATCGCGATATCGATATCGATATTTTTAAAATGATAAGTATGTAAATCTTATAAAAGCATAAGAACAAGACGTTAACGTTTAGCAAGGCAGTTTGCTTTACGTAGATACTAAAATGTGTCGGTGAACTTTAAAATGAACTATAGACTGTCGTACGTGACTATAGTTAGTTTGTTTGCTTCGGTTAGTTTGTCGTTTTCTCGGTTTATTCTCGTTATTTTGGTAATGCAGCAATAAAAAAATAAACCTATGACGTAAAATATTGCGATATATCGAAAATATCGTGACATATAAAAGATATCGCGATATATCGAAAAATTCTATATTTTTTCGATAATACGATACGATATATCAATATCAAAAATGATATATCGATATATTGAATCATCACTAATGTACAGCCTTATATCTCCATTATGAGATACTAGCAAAGCACTTTATCTTAACTTACCAAATACAATAGCATCAAAATCCACTCCAGGACTGCAAACGTCACATAACTGTCCCTAATTTTGTGAATGAAAGTGCACTAACTGATTGGCTATATAATGTAAGTTAGCCATTACCACCTTTGTCGCAAGAAATCTCAGGTTTTTCAACATGCATAGAGTTGTCGCCACAAGAATTTGAAACCAGCTTGCCACTGGAACTTATTCTGAGCTGGTTCGACGACGGTAGTGACTGCATCTGCATCTCACATCCATTGTGCTCAATACAGTTGGAAAACAATGTCTGTGCAGCAGAAGTTGTCCCATTCACCGCATGCCTCGAACCTTCCGTGAGCAACTTCAGCGTTCTCTCTGACATTCACAGACACATCATTCCGTACACTGTCATGTAAACTACAGCTGGCAAACAAAAAATAACTTGTGGCCATTTCACCACCAGATAACAGCCCTGGGCATGTGCCTCTTTCGCCAAGCAGTACAAAGTGGAACTGGCCTTAAATCTGTAAATCATTCTAACAGTACTGCACACTGCCATATTATGAGAAAAATGTGGTTATGTAGTGTGTAACTAAAAATTCATGAACACAAAGAAGCAACTTTCAATTTCCAGGGACGTGCACGAGACCTTCTGAGCCGAGACCGAGACGTTCAAAATTTTGTCCGAGACAAGACGTTGCAGCTTCTGAGATGCTGGCCAAGACCTTGAAGCTCCCGAGACTCTCGAGAGTCTCGGGAGCTTCAAGGTCTCGCCAAGACGTTTTCCGTGATGTATGGTAAAACACATTGACAATGAAAAAAATTATACAGATTAATTAACTCGCACCATCCTAAGCGCTTTCTATTTGTGATATTGTGGGTTTTTTGCTCGTTATTTTGACAATTATCACTGAATAATCAACGGCTTACACCATAAAGCCGTTCTCTCTGACATTCACAGACACATCATTCCGTACACTGTCATGTAAACTACAGCTGGCAAACAAAAAATAACTTGTGGCCATTTCACCACCAGATAACAACCCTGACAAATTTGAGTAAACTGCAGTGCTGTAGACATGAGCCATTATGTTTATCGCAATTTGCAAGCAACTGAAATTAGTAAACTACAGCTGATTATAGCCTCATACGTCGTCTACATTTGGCTGATAGCATTCATTCTGACATATATCTTTATGCGACTAGGTCATTTTATGACGAAAAAACTGACACAACATAATTCTGCTTTATGATAAATAAGTAAATGAAAAAGTAAAAACACTGTAAACAAATATGTCTAACTGCAGCTACGAGGGTCATCCCAGAAGTTTCCGGCTTCAACATATTAGACAATAATATTTTCTACAATCTATACATCAGTGAAATGTACATTCTTTACGAACTCTAATGAGTCGGTTGCAGATTTGACGTCATTGTAATTTATGACGTCATATAGCTCTAAACCAAAATGATTTGGAGTGCTAACACAAACAGCATAGAATCAGGCTCATTGTTGCATGACAATTTTCCAGTCTGTAGCTCGGTTTACCAAAGTGAAACCCCGTGGCATCTAATTTTGTGAAAGCCCTAACAAATACGTTTGTGAATTTCTCATTTGCATAGGTAAATATACAATAGCCTACATTTGCGCTAGCCGCAAATAAAAGCATTTGAATCAATTACGACTTCATGCAAATACGAGGGGCATTCAAAAAGTTTTGAGCCTCAATATACTGGACAAAAATTTTTTATTGTCTATATATCAGTAAAAGGTACCTACCTTGCGTATTCGTTTGAGGAGATTGCGAAAGTGACGTCATTGTAATTTATGATGTCATGCAGCATTAAGCTGAAACTATTTGGTGCACTAATTGCAAGCAGCATTTGAATCAGGCTGATTGTTGCAAGAAACTTTTTTCAGTCTGTAGCTGGATTTACAAAAGTGGGGCTCCCTGGCATCTGATTTTACGAAAGCTCTGACATCTACGTTTATGAATTTCTCATTTGGGCCTGTAAATATACTATAGCCTAATCTGTGGTACCCAGAAATCAAAGCACTTTAGCCAAAATACGATGCAATGCCAATATCTGATGGTGTCAGAAAAATTTTATAAAAAATGTAACTGTTGATTATATCAGTTGTGTTAATGAGAGGCCAGTCGGAATTTGTGACTAGTTACCCTGATGGGCAAGGGGGCTAGGAGGGGCCTAGGAGCAAGCCCTGCACAATTTCGCCAAATTTCAGCACTGCAGTCCAGTCCAAAGTCTACAGTTACCCATCTGGCTGTTCATGACTATGACTTTCTACACCAAGACCACCATGCACACAGCAACAATATTACCCCCAGTGACTATTATCTGTTTTGAAATCTGAAATCTGACAATGATGGTTTCCGCTATCCATGATTATAAATCACTCAATCCTCTTTTGTTGACGCTGAAAATCAGTTCTATTTAATGCTATATGACGTCATAAATTACAACAACGTCATATCAGCAACCGACTCATTATAGTTCGTAAAGGATGTACAATTCACTGATGTATAGATTGTGGAAAATATTGCTGTCTAATATGTCGAGGCCGGAAACTTTTGGGATGGCCCTCGAACAGTATGCACGGCACGCGCCTGCAGAAAATGTCTCGACAAGACGCAGTGGTCCGAGACCTGAAACGAGACCTACTGGGCCGAGACCGAGACATATTGCTCCGAGACCAAGATGAGACCAGAGACGCATCGGTCCGAGACCGAGACGAGACCGAGACCTTGAGGATTTTGTCCAAGACAAGACCAAGACGAGATGTTAGTACATCTTAGGACCGTCTCGAGACCGAGATGTCTCGACTGAGACCACATCCCTGTCAATTTCTTTCATACTCAATAGCCAAATTGTACCGATCAATTAAGAACTCAATGACCAAATTATGAGGCTGGTTACGATCACCGATCGGTGAAAATAAGGAATAAGGTTAAAATCACTGATGGTGAAGCTGTCGGCTGTATATCCAGCAGCAAGCCAAAGCAATAGACAGCCTAGAAGAATGGGAAAACGCCACAACAGCAGCACCAGATATCCCAATAAAGAAAGCCATTCAAGCAGCCGATAACCAGAAAGAAAAACTCACAGATTGGCCAAAACCAGGATGAAGACATTGCTAAAAAGCCGATACCCGCAAAGCTCTCAACACACTCTGTGGCGACCGGAGCACGCTATACTAACGTCAAACACTCGACCTATCCTATCCATGCTCCACTGATAACCCAGACAACTGATCCGATGCACCCAACATCAGTAGGTTTTGTTTAGAACCTATTCCGGAAGCAAAAAGGTATCTTCGAATCAATGCACCTGAGGTCGAACAAAGTCATTCAGCCATAACAGAAACCGATAACACAGAAATGGCGATGTGTTTCAATCATACATTGTACATTACTTCAAGCACCCACTGTCTCCAACTTGTTGCATTTAATCAACATCAAGCACCAGACTTCAATATACAATAAGCAAATATCACCGTTACGTCGCCCCGTTGGTCTTAGTTCACACAACTACTATCATTAATTGGTGAAATAAATTGCTTCAAATGAGATCACCGATCGGTGAAAATAAAATTAAAGCTGAAAATCACCGATTGGTGATTTTAACATTTAATTTCATTTTTACCAATCGGTGATCCTAATCACTTTGCCAAATTATTGTACGGCTGAAGTAGACAATGCAGAGAAATGTTTTCGTAATTCAAAATCCTACAGGGCTTTTTAAGTTTTTAGTTTTGTATATCGATAACGGCAAATCATCGGTTTCGTTGCAAGCAAAGTGGTGGGCAGAAGTGTGCAAAATGCACAAATTATATGGTATGCCTGAGAACCATAGAACACTGCAGGACTCCATATAAAGACCGCAGGACACAAAAATTATAACCGCAAAATGATTTTTTAAACGTGAAACCAAAACTTAACCTTTCGGTTCAGTAAACTGTTACTGTCCGTTACATTTAGGGCAAGTATTGTTCGGTTTTGAGTAAGGGAAAAATGATATCAGTAAAGTTAGAGGTGGGGACAGGGTATACATGTTAAGTGTATGATTTGGTAAGAGTTACATACGTTACTAGACGCAGACGCACTTAAGACGCAGTAGACACACCAGACGCATTTTACGCACACCTCATATAATGCTCTAAAATTTAAAAAAACCAATAGTTTTACTGTTTTCAGCATTTTTCGTGGTTATTCGAAGTGTCCTGTGGTGTCCTGCGGTTTTCAGTCATACCCGAATTATACCATACCATACACGGCAGACATATGAACAGCAGAGTTGCACGAAATCTCCTTTAGTCCAACATGAGTTTTTAACTGCTGACACGAATCATCTCCATGCTGACTTACACGCTTACGCTTCGACATATCGAGAAACAGCACAAATAAAACTATCATCCACAACTTTGTTTACGTCCATTCCGTTCAAAACTAAAGTTTACTTTTATCGGTCTTCGCGGTCTGCCTAAAAAGCGAAAGCCACGCATTCCGCGTAATAATTAACGTATCGTATCGATGTGTCTGGCTTTTTCGCCCCTTTGCTGGTTCGCCCTCTGGCTTGTTCGCTCTCTGGCTCGTTTGCCCCCTGGTTTGTTCGTTCCTGGCTTGTTCGCCCCTCACCCTGGACGATATTCGCCCCGTTGAATACGAGTAATTCGACATCCAAGTTTATATACATGTAATATTTGTCTTTAGGCCTGGACAGTTTATTCATGATGCTGCGAATAAACGATTGTGTAAATGTTTAATGCTTTGTTCAATTAGGCCTATATAAAATAAAATCATTAGGCCTTAACATATATTTTACTGTAGGCCTACAGAGTTTCAGTACGCTTTCTCGCCTTAGAATGTTTGCAATGATGTCTGCAGCCTGCAGGACGCAGTCTATAGATCTAGACGTTCGGCAAGCGGTTATTAGGCTTAGACCTACGTATACCTGTAAGATTCATTTCAAAGGAAGCCTGACGTAGACACATAGAGTGCGTAAATTCATCGTGGCTTGCGTCGTGTGCGGCGAGTGGCGACACTGTCCGTCGGCGACATCTGAAATCGCGAGACCCGACATCGCGAGACCATCAAATTTGTGGGGATTGACATCGCTAGAATGAACAACGTGGCACCAGCTCGCAAGGATGGACATCGCGAGACTTGTTTTATTGTACGAGTATCTTATTGTAGCGTTTTAGTGTTTACTATGTTTCTGACAAGTAAGGGTAAATGACGCATAAAATCAACTTTAATTTCACGCAACCCGTTTTCAAGTATAACGGCACAAAGAACAGCAAAATTAGTCAGCTCAACATTGCCCTTTTTGCTGAACGTCTAATCTGGTACCGCGTTGTCATGTAAGTAAGTAAGTAAGTTAGTAAGTAAATGATTTATAAAGCGCCAAAGTCTCAGAAAAAATCAGGGCGCATAGGATGATGGACGCTAGGTGGCAGAAAAGGCTGACTGAATGTAGCCAAGGTTTGACATTGACGAATTTGAGGAGTTAAGGAGTTCCAAATTCTCGGAGCAGAAACACGAAAGGAACGAGAACCAAAGGATAAGTTATGCCGTGGAATTGCTAGTAACTGACTGGTAGAAGAGCGCGTGGACACTGAGGATTTATGATATTGCAGAAGATCAGTAAGGCAAAGGTGGATGGCCAGTGTGCAGTGCCTTATAAGTTGTCTCGCGATTTCAGCGCCCCCTTGTTAAACTACGATACTTCTGAGTACTCTATGCTTACGCCTCTAAATATTCTGAATATAGCCTCCTAGTTCAGTGAACTTTAGCGCTTAGTCCCCTCCCCCTAAACGTGAAAGTCTGAGGTCGAACAAGGTGAAAGTCAACCGGCAGTGTTAGTAACAGCGTGTGTGTGTGCACCAGCGGTGATGGTCCCTGGAGCAAAGTAGGTTCCCGCACTGAATGGCGGCAGTCCGTACGACTCGCAAACCGCGTCCAGTTCAACGCGAGTTTTACCCGAGTACTCCGGTGGCACTATCATGCGTTGTAGACTGGCTCTGGACAGCGGCGTGTTGACTTGTGAGTCGCCCTTGAGGGCCCGCAGGCTGTTGACGGCTAGTTGTTCCGGTAGGTCGCAGTGGCGCAGAATACGGCGCATGTTAGTCTCAGGGTCGGCAATGATGTCTTCGTAGCGTATACCTACTATTGGCAATCCCGCCTCACGCAATTTCCGATAGTAGTCTAACGATAACGCCCATCGATTGGCTTGGTATCTCATAGATCTGAACATACGAATATTAAACTAGAAAAGCACTCGGAGAGCGCAGACCTCCGCCAAGTTAAAATCGCAATAAAATTCGCAATCCGGATCTGATCCGGATCAATCTTTGTGATGTGATAAAAAACGACCCCCTTAACAAGTGCCTTTAATTTCATAAACATCGGTCAGTAATCAATCGAAATATGGAGGAACAAAATTTTATGCCCATTTAAAGCAATGTTAACGAAAATTTCAACGTGATCCAGAATCCAGGATTCCTTCCGGATCACCCCCAAAATTAAATCACTTGTAGTTTTCGCCATTCCCGACATTCTCTGAAATTTCAGAAAGATCTTTCCATAACTTTTTGAGTTATCTTGCTAACACACAGACAGACAGACAAACTCTGGCAAAAACATAACCTCCTTGGCGGAGGTAATCATACAGGTTGATGCAACGCTGAATAATAATAAGCAGAAAAATACGACGGCCCGGTGCCGACATATTGTACGGTCGTCCGCACGACCTTTCACTTATGAGCTAAAAATTGGCAAACAGGTTAGTCCTGCACCCGGTAGAACGTTTACACCAATTTCAGTTTATTTATTGATATTTTTTTCAGCTAAAATTACATCACCAGAAGTTAATTTAAATCGCGTTTAGAGTAAAGACCAGAGCTTATGATTGTATGCTGTAGACGTTTTGAAAGACTAATTATAGGCCTACCTGTCACTGAATATAATCAGACAGTGCGTACCGGTATTGTTTTGATAGGTCATCCTGTATGTCCAGCCCAAGCAATTTAACAAGCAGCCAGCATATCCAAATGGATCCGCCGCTTGCTCTCTGAACTAAGCCTCTTGGATGTACCTGATGAGCTCGAAACCGGGATTGCGCTACCTGCAATGCACCACTCGTTAATATCGCAGCCCAAAAATGCATTCGTACACTACAATGTACGTGTACACACCATACACATGAGAGATACATATGCTTATGTGGTATTTAGGCGTAACTTGCGCCAATCAAGTCCCGGGAGTGTTTATTGTTTACTGTAGCCTATGTTCCAGAAAAAGGTAGAACGTTTTGCCTATGACATTTTTATGTTTTCGCACCACAGTGTTTTGCTGTGGACACTGTACAGTTTAGTTGTGCTACGTTAAATCTGTTCGTGGTGCAGAAAAGTCTAGGAGTAAGACTTTCATTCGTTTTGTGGTGTACCAATACCAAGTTCCTTGGTGGTAATCTTGGTATGTGTCTCGCAAACAATCTAAAGTTTTGGTCTCGGTCTTGAAAGAAAAGTCTTGGTTTTCGTCTTGGTCTCGAAAAAATATAGCTTACATCAGCGTCACAATGTCTCCATAGCTTTACTCCATCCGTCGGGTTCATTCTACACCGCCCATCTTCGTGCGCAAAAGTAAAACTAAGCACGCATACCTTGAGTCCGTCTCGATACATAAAGCACCAGTGAGCTCTGCGAAACATTTTCGCCAAAACTGGTATTATATCACTGTGTACCAGTGGGATTTTTATCATGTGACCCTTCTCCGACCATGACGTCGGTTTACACAGCAGGCGAACTGTACTGGTAAAAAGTTTCTTCTCGTGTTCGTCAAGCACATTATTGCCTCCAGCCTTCTGCAAACAATTACAGTATTTTACTAAAGTACAGGCTAAAATAACCGCCAAAAACTCGTTTTTATCATACTACAATAACATAAGTAAATTATTGAAATAGGATAAGCCAGTGGTGAAAGAAGTATAATAGCGTAAGCCTACCTCTGCAAGAAAACCGAACACGGGCGGTTCGGACATGGCAACGACTTGTCCAGTGTGTTCAAACATCTGCGTCAGTAGCGTCGACCCACTACGTCCAATGACGCCAATAAACGTCACGTTCTCTGGGTCTCTGAGCTGATCGGCCAAACGATGAAAAGATGTGATCGGCATGCGAATAACATGCACAGCGTGACGAAATTGTGCGTAAGTGAAGAACGGAGAACATCTGGACTTCCACAGTTCACTGCCAGGCAACGCCTCCACGAATATCGCGTCTTCGTCAGTCAGCTTAACACACAATGTCAATCATTTTACTCGACGGTCGACACCGACCTGGGTAAAAAACGAGTGTTTGCATCGAACCAGGTACACTAATTAATTTTTTAAAAATTGGCGCTGTAGAGAAAGGACAACAAAAAACGGAATAAAAGAGATAATAGCATATTGAAAGTAGTCGAGAGAAGCGCCGCCGACATACAACGTCGCAACCCGACTGTCCCACACACTGCCGGTGTCAGAACGTTAGCCAGCCACGGATGCTAGATCACAGCGTCGACGGCTACGACTGACGCCAAAATCAATCGACTGACTCGTCGACGGGTCGCGGTTTTTTTTCGACGGAGGTGGCGCGAGTTATTCGACGGCTTTAGCGACGCGGCTGATTTCAAAAATTTCCCGGGGTGATACGTTCAGACTTTCGACATTGTGGGGTCCTTAGAAAGCTGCCCGATCGACAAAATCTTGCCACTCTCTGTCTCTTCGCTGTGTCTGAAGTAATCTATTCACATCATGTCATAAGTCAGTCGAGATATTTATGGTTTATGTCATCTTCTTTTTCCACCAAGAGACCAATCTCTCATTAGGCCGCCCGGAACGGTAGTTCCCGGAAGGCCTTATGTTACTGCTGTTTATAGCGATAGCTTTCGGAGCGGGCTTATGTCTTATTGCAGATGTTTTTACGCGCGAAAGCAGCCACTGCTTTCAGCGCGTCTTAGCCATCGCAATTCTGTCTGTCCGTCTGTCACACGGGTGGATCAGTCAAAAAAGGTGCAAGCTAGGATTACGAAATCTTTACCGTCGGCTGCCGGGAAGACTTTAGTTTCAGGAACCGTAAAGCTTTTTTATAAATCCGAACGAGGGCGCTAAATGAGAAAGGGTGGGAAAAATCTACGAGTCTTAGCCAATAAGTCGCTGTATTTCAATAACGGTGCGAGATAGGGCTTAGGTTACTATTAATCACTAATAGGAA
>Ga0209367_1011312_pt1 | contig 11853 bp, 10 predicted proteins | sample WorMetLIZISLAND2_FD_187412 | JGI IMG/M metagenome (GOLD analysis project Ga0209367, IMG submission 187412) | Marine gutless worms symbiont microbial communities from Max Planck institute for Marine Microbiology, Germany - Olavius geniculatus... ... | reverse complement strand
GATTTAACGTGATTTTTTGGCGATTTTTGGCTGCAAAAGAGTGAATTACGATGAAATGGATGGAGATAGACTAAGATTACCTGCGAACAGGAACTGCTAAAGGCTTTCACGCGTCTCGTGAGCTTTGCTCAAATTACTTGTTTCAACTGTCTACAGCAACCGCAAATATATTGCCCATGCTCTATGTCAGTGTTTTTCAACCTTTTTGCTGCAGCGGAACCCCACACAAGCGTGAAGATCGCTCACAGAGCCCCATCATCAGTCTAGCGACGTACGCGAGGTTGAAGCTACAGGGTGTCTATGGACTCATTTCTTTAGCAAGACAGAGCCCTCATGGGGACGACAAAACAGACAAAGATTGCCAAAGATGGTCAAACTCGTGACCCCATTATCTTTGAGGTACCATATCTCTGTAATGGTGCCAGATGGATGCATGGTCACTATGGACCACCCATAGGAACTCAACGCCCGGGAGTCGAATGGTCACGTGACCGATGACGTCACATGACACCCCAAAAAGTCAAACTCGTGACCCCATTATCTTTGAGGCGCCGTGTCTCCATAACGGTGCAAGATAGACGCATGGTGATGATGGACCTTTTATAGTAAAGCTTGTGACGAATCGAATGGTCTCGTGACTGACAATGTCTGTTGTTTAGTTAAAATTGTACAGAAGGATGAAAGGATCTTTGCTGCTGTACAATTTGAAATTAAACTGTTTGATTTTTTTTACCGGTCTAAACGGCTCACTGATTATATTTATACGGACATATACTGTAAACTATCGAAATGCATTGGACAGACTCTGTGTTCGTATGAACATTATTTTGTTCAAACAGGCTTTTCAGTAATTATTATTTTTACTTCTAATAATTCAAACACTTATAAATTTATTTATTTTTAGCTGCACGAATTAGTGCAGAAAATACGGTAGATTGAAGCACTGTCTACTTGAAGTTCGTTCATGTTGTCATGAAGTGATAAAGATTCAGTGGTGGTTATTATGTTTGACAGGGATGCGTGAAGCATTTTCTCTCTTTGATAAAGATGGCGATGGTTGCATAACGTCATCGGAATTACTGACCGTTATGTGCAGTCTTGGTCAGCCTGCGACTGATGAGGAGGCAAAGCAGATGATTCGGCAAGTCGATACTGACGGTATGTCTTCTGCTCTCCTATATACAGCTAATGGTTTTATAGGCTACATGTAGATGTAGGATGTAGAGTGAGTGTGCAATCACAGGCCAGTGCCACCACATCCACTTCTTTATGTGTTTAGTGCCACTTGTTACTGTACCGGTAGTTGAATCTTCCATTCAGACTTTTGGTGCCTTGCAAGTGAGGTTGAAAATAGTGAATGGTTTCTCTGTCTGATCTTTTTAAAATGTGTTAATGGTGTTAGCTGACACAACTGAGTTTGGCAGACTGTTGCATCACGGCTTGTGCGGTAGCAACAAGCTAGCTGTTGTATAAGCGATGTGCCAAGTTAATGGGAAAGCCGAAATTTCGACCCCCCACAGCTCCCACATTTTTCAACCGATCTTAATGAAACTTGAAACCAAGAAAGATGTCCAGGATACGACCCCACATGCAAAATTTAATTGATGTTGGACGACGGGAAGGGGATCTGCGTAGGGAGGGCATTTCCCGTTACTTTTTGTGTTCCTTCCTTTTTTTGTATTCTCACTCACGCCTACAGGTCCCACCAGAAGACCGATCACGACCGTTTATGGCTCAAAACACGTGTTTCTGCGTAAGGTATCCCCTTTTGTGGGTTTTGATGATAAAAAATAATGTTTGGGGGTGAAAACTCCCCAAAGACATGATTTTTGGGGGCCTGAATGCCGGCATTCAGGCCCCCAAATTTTAAGCCAAATTTGCGAAATTTTCGAATCGTGATATCTCGAAAAGTACGCACTCGATCAACACGGAATTTGAAGGGGAATTTCAGGTGCACAAATGGACTTCGTGGGTGGTCCAGCATTACAGAATTATAATTCAAGATGGCAGCAGCCGCCATCTTGGATTTTTGCACAAACATCAGAAACTCAGCCGCCGATTAAAGTAGATGAATGAAATTTTGCAGTGATGTAGACAGCTGCCACCGGAAACAGATCATTTGAACAAAATGGACAAAAATAATAAATTCAAGATGGCGGCATTTACTATAGCACATATTTGCACAAAATTTGGCACGTGTATTACCCTGGAGGTCCTACATGCGGTTATGCCAAAATATTGAACAAAAATTAAATCCAAGATGGCGGCGGTTGCCATCTTGGATTTTTTGCACAAACATCAATAACTCAGCCGCCGACTGACGTAGATGAATGAAATTTTGCAGTGATGCAACCAGCTGCCACCGGAAATAGACCATTTGACCAAAATGGACAAAAATGATAAATTTAAGATGGCGGCGACCGCCATTTTGGCTATTAAATAATTGTTTTAGTTTCCACCTCACCCAATGTCTGCTTTTGTACTATCTGGGGAAATCAGACCAAACGTGATACGTGTTAAAGTGAATGAACAAAATCTTGATAAATTCCATCTATTCTAATCTGTGGGCATCAACAGCTGGTCTATTACAAGTTTTGACTGTCATGCAGCAGTGTGTCAACCAGGTAAAGTTTAGAAATGTTTGTGAAGTCAAGAAGCGACCGGTCTGGAGCAGAACATTATCGATACTGATGTCAATGAATGGATAAAGCATCTCCTTGCCTGTGTTCACATAGTGGGCCAACACTTCAAGAAATTTTACTGCAGGCAGTTAAAAATGGACAAGTGGTTGAAATGTCAGCCAAAGTGTCAGAAATGTGAACAAAATGTGTTTTTACGCTTTATGTTAATTAACCAATCATATTGCATCAAAAAAGTGATATTTTGCTGGTTGCGTTTTCCCCAGGTAGTGCAGATACAAACGTTGGGTGAGGTGGGCAACTGAATAGTCATTTGATGGCAAGTTGTGTCAGGAATATTTATGCCAAAAATTATCAAAATCCTGTTATTGGTTTTCAAGTTACAGTCGAAAATGTCGGGGATGTTTTTTTTGAGACACAGTGTACATATGCTGTTGGAATGTTGGACAGCATTGTGATTACTGTGTTTTGGTTGTGAGTGAGAGGTCGTATTTCAATTTTTTGCTGGTTTGGTAGTTAGTCACAGTTGTGTACAGTCCACAAGCAGTGTAACTTGGTAGCCTAGTGGCCACTCAAAGATTGGTTATGTTCTGCAGCTGGGAATATCAACTGTAGGGGTCTGGCAGAAAAATGGCAGCTGTCTCTTGGGTTTATGAAGTCTATATGTCATCTGTGGACTGACCGACCACCTTTTAGAGACCAGGATCAGGTTCTGTGCTTATAAACTGACTTTACATGATTGAAACAGTTTTTTGTGTCTTTTTCTGGTAGCCAAGAATAGGCTCTTGCAAATAGGAATAGGTGTGATTTTCTGATATAAGGAGTTTATCACGCACAACAACCTGGCTCGTACAATAATTAAATTGGCATGCAAGCCTGCATTAACACATGATATTTAACATAAATGAAATAACAGCTAAAGCCAACAAGTGTGCAAATTGTATTAGTCATTCATTTGTGCCTGGAGAATCTGGTGGTTTTGGCATTTACTGTGTACAGTATGGACATCCATTTGTCAAATATTATACAGTACCAGTATCTGGTCACGTTATCTGATAAATCAGGTTGATCTGATAGAAAAAAGTACAGTGACACTTGACTAAACATCTTAAAGATGTTGATTTTAGTAGAGCTACATACATTGCAGACTGGAGTAGCTTCATTCCTGTATTACCTGTTTTTTTCATTACAGTTCTTTTTTTATTCAAGCCTTTGTGTTGTGTTTAAGGGCAGCTGTTGACGTTTTTGTAGAGCCTTGCTGTCCACTTTAGCTTGTATGCTACGCTACTGTTTTATATTTGATGTTATAGCAAATATTAAATATGCAAGACAGCATTATCTATGCACAATATGCATGCAGTGAAAACACCCGATAGAACATGACAGCAGACGTATGCGTACTCTGGTATATTAGGCATGTGCTACAGTCAGAAGCAGTAGAAATCTGCATCTGCAGTAGCGGAGCTTGTAACGTGCATACTTCGCTGTAAGTTTGCAATAGTTGAGTGGTCGTTAAAGATGCTACTATGTCTACCCGTTGCTGAGAGTAGCTATAAAGAGACTCATCTAGATGTCTTGCTGCATGTCTGTTGATGTGTTCGTGGAATTTACTGAACGGCTGCTGCTGCTGTGTTGACGTGGGAGGGATGTGGAGGGGATCAGATGCTTAATGTCCCTTCCTTTTGAAGGCTAATAATTAGGAGAGATGTTACAGTTAGCTGGAGCAATGACTGCTTATTGAATGAGCACGTGGTGTGTGAGCGGCTTGTGTTAATGCAGCATATCCAGTGACCACTGACCACGCCTACTAACTGCTGTTGACGTCGGTCACGCATCTGCCAGCCAGCGGCGTCTTTCTTGAGTACCCAAGACCCGTGTCAGTATATAATAGCACATGCCTCATTTCAGGGTCATTCTGTTCTCCACGCTCTGAGTCTGTGGAGCAGATAGTGCAATCCCTTAGTCCCTTTCCTCTTTTCTGTTCTCCCCATTTTTCCTTTTTTTCTTCTTTTGCTTTTTCCCTAAATCAAACTAAATCAAGTTAAAGGCAGAGGTGGGCGATTCGGCTGACAAAAAATCTTATTTAATTTCAAAGAAATTTGATTTGATATGATTCAATTCGATTCACTGGTGATTCAAGCTTTTCATGAGTTTTGAGTTGCAGTTTGGAACTGCAGTGTCGACTACTGTACTGTTGCCATTGGATTAACTAACCCAGAACCAATTGAAAGCTGAGAGTAAAAAGAATCACTTCACGGAAGAGAGGGTTAACGTCATTTGTCACTGTTTGTGCTTGCAGAAGCTCATGACAAAGTGATAGTTAAATGAAACTGAACGAAACTTGCACGCATCGCGCACATGCAGTTAGCTCAACCAGTATGCACAAACACTGTATGCCAATGGAACTTAGCTCCATACCTTATGAAAGTGGTGGGTTGATTCGAAATAAGCTTCAGTTCGATTTTCCGATCCACTGTGCCAAGTGAATCGATTGCAATAGATTATTTCTAGCTCTATTTAAAGGGTCTAGGGAGCTTTGAAACTTGGACCCTCACAGTGACAGACAGCAAATCACTAGATGCATTCCACATGAAATGCCAGCATCGCATCCTAGGTATATCATGGCATCAATTCGTACGGAATGAAGAGATTGCCACTCGCACCGGTCTCCCTGCTCTATCGACCACCATCTGTTGCCGTCGCTCAGCCATCTTCGGACATCTAGCGAGGCTTGGCGACGAAGTTCCAGCTCACAAGGCATTCCATAGTTGTGTCAGATTGTCTCAGGGACGCCTCCCAGACCCTACATGGAAACGTCGTCCCGGTCGTCCACGTGGCAGGTGGATAGACCAACTACGAAGAGACAACAACCGTCCACCTGCTGATCAATGGAAGCTGGCTATTAAGCGCGGTCACGGCGGAAGAGCGACGCTACGGTCCAACGACTACGCGACTACCTGACCTGACCTGGAGCTTTGTAAGCTTTTTTAGTGGGGTGAGGGACATCGATTTTGGGACATAATGGGCCAGAAAATGATTGGCAGCGAGCCAAGGAGAAAGCCTATATAATTTGTCTAACTTTCCTTCATATGAAGCGCTGGCAAAACTGCCGCATATGTGGTGCAGGTAGCTCTGCGTTATCTTAACTAACAAATGTAGCATGATGTTCGTAATTGCATTTTACTTACTTTATTTCTTTTTAATGTAACTTCGTCAAACTAATTACTTGAGCTATAGATAGCTTGAGCATAACCTGGTTGTATAGGCACTAGACATTAACTAGCGGCTGTTGAATAGAGTTCACGTAGAAGCAAGATCCATACGTAAAACCAAATTCATTGTGACGAAACAGGAATTTCTCAGTTTAAGCATACACACACTGTTTTCACTGATATTTTCCAATGAACCTGTCCGCAGTCAGCTGTTCACCCTGTTGATTTTCTTCACATATTTATTGTGAACTTGTGTTTGTTCTAGGAAAGAGTCAAAAAATGTTTCGTATCTTTCTTCATGTCATGTCGTCTCACGAAGTCACGCTCAAGCGTTCTGCCTGTCTGGTTTTGAGTTGTTGAGTCATTTTACATCACTGTTCGCCGTCACTTGATCTCACCACTGTCCCATCACCCATCATTAGCTTGTATAAAACACATAAATTTGCTTCCCTCTAATTGCCGAGCTGGCTGGTTTTGGTCACAACAGTTCTGTGTGCATTTTTGCTCATTTTTTATTCCTCATGCATCATATGAGCTGACCGCAAATTTTAGGGGTTTGAACAGAGTTTCAAACATTGACACTGATCTTGTTCTTGACACTGATCTTTGATTGAAATGAGCAAAAATGGCCGATATGGAGATGCAGATGTCTGGAAGGGATGGCAACAGGTAAAAACCCGCACATATTCAATGTCATATTAGCCTCATGATTGGTTTTTATTCATTTTTGAAGCACTGTTTTATTCGTATTCAATTCTTGTTTGCAAAATCATTTTCATTCTAGCATTAGTTAGTGTGAACAAAATGTCTCTTTCTTCGTTCTCGTTTGCAGAATTAACACTGCACTTTACTTACTTTGAACGTTTCCTTGTCGCCAGTGAACGAAAGTGTGTGACTTCCAGCGGTTAAATTCATTTGCTGAAGTTTTTCAGTCTAAGCTAAAGTCTGTCTCTCTGCCGGGGATTAGCAGGGCGAATGCCGCGGACGCTGCAAGGTCGGTCAGATTTACGCTGTGAAATATTCAGGTCGCTTGTCGTTTGTCGAAGTGTACGCAGATGTCTGAGGATTAGTGGGAATTCTGTCTGCAATGCCCGCTGACTTCACTGTTTGATGTCTCACTGAGTTGGTGACATTGATCGCGTTGCCACGGCTTTGATTGACGTCAGAGACATCAGTCTTTAGCAATCACTCTGATACCAGCTTTCTCTTCCTCATTTCCTTTTCTCTCTCGTACTCTTTTTCTTTTCTTTTGTCTCTTCTGATGCGTTCTTTTTCGTTTCTTCATACTATTTTCTTCCTTCTTTCTATTTTCCCACTCAAAACTTGGTTTAAGTGTTTTACACGCGAGAGCTGGCATGGCTATAGCGCGTATTAGCTGTCTTGGTATCTGTCACGACCGGGTACCGTTCCAAGACCGTGTGAGATAGAGATTTTGGGTTTTCTCCACATGATAGCTTAGTGCCTCTAGTATTTCGTGACAGAATTTCATGCCACTGGGTGAAGGGGGTCCCCACGAACGAGGGGGGGAGAAAGAGGGGCACCCCTTAAAAAGGCGTTATTCTACCGTTATTGGCTCATCTAACGTGACAAGAAATCTGAGCTAATGCTCATGAGACGCACGAGAGCCTATGGGAGTTCCTGTTCACAGGTAATCTTGGTCCATCTCCATCCATTTTGTCACAATTCACTCTTTTGCAGCCAAAAATTTCCAAAAAGTAACTTAAAATCAATATTTTTAGGGCTCAAGGTCATCGATGTTGACAATCCTAAGAAGCTCGTCACCAGTGCTTGTTATGATAAGCAGCATGTCTGTGCCTATCTGCAACTATTTTCACGCTAGACAAGACAACAGCAGATAAATAACCACTTTTTACGTGCGGGAGCTAGCATAGAACGTAATGGCTATGGTAATTCTGTCTGTCTGTCCGTCCGTCACAACCCGGTACCGTTTCAAGACCAGGCGAGATAGAAACTTCCGGTTTCCACCACATGATAGCCTAGGTCTCTAGTATTTAGTGACAAAATTTCATGCCGCTGGGCAATGGGGGTTTCCCCCGAATGATGGGGCAAAAGAGGGGCACCCCTCCTAAAAGACGTTATTCTACTGCTATTGCATTCACACCGCGGCGCCACGCAACACGTTATGCTATGGCCAATGTATACATATACATGGCAGTAAATATAAAATGTCGAACTTGATCGATTTCAAGCATCTGCAAACCGTTTTATTATATTACCTGTAGCCTACGCTAGAATTAAGACTTTCTATTCAATCGCCGGTATATATTACGACGACAAAATTATAAATGTTAGGACACTTAAATTTTTGCCATAGGTGAAACAAGTAATCGCTAGAAAGATGCTGTTTTGCATGCAGCTATTGGCTTGCCTAATGTGAAAATGGTTGCAGATAGGCACAGATATGCTGCTTATTACAACAAGCACGACCTTCTTAGAAATGTCAACATCGATGACCTTGAATGACCTTTAACCCCCAAAATAGCAGGTTTTAGTGATTTTTTTTTCGCAATTTTGCGCTGCGACACATTTCAAGAGTGAATTGCGCCAAAATGGCTAGAGATGGACCAAGACAACCTGTGAACAAAAACAGCTATAGGCTCTCGCGCGTCTCATGAGCATTATCTCAGATTTCTTGTTTAGACGGGTACTGCTCTTTGACATCCGCGTGCGCAGGCCTTTTTGAATCTAGAGTGTGCGGACTTGGGCTGCTAAAATCTACATTCAATGCTGAAAATTTCATACGCATGTTGTCTTGGTCTATCTCCAGCCATTTCGGCACAATTCACTCTTGAAATGTGTGTCGCAGCTCAAAATCGAGAAAAATTCACCCAAACCCCCTATTTTGGGGGTTCAAGGTCATCGATGTTGACATTTCTAAGAAGCTCGTTGCCAGTGCTTGTTATGATAAGCCGGCATGTCTACCTATCTGCAACCATTTTCACGTTAGACGAGCCAATAGCGGTAGAATAACGTCTTTTTAGGAGGGGTGTCCCTCTTTCGCCCTCTCGTTCGTGGTGACTTCTTTTACCCAGTGGGATAAAATTTTGTCGGAAAATACTAGAGACTTTAGGCTATCATAAGGTGAAAACCTGAAGTCTCTATCTCAACTGGTCTTGGATCGGTACTGGGTCATGACGGTCAGATAGACGGACAGAATTACCATAGCTAATACGCGCTATAGCTAGCTAGCTCTAGCGCGTAAAAATGGTTGCAGATAGGCACAGACATGCTGCTTATCATAACAAGCACTGGCGACGAGCTTCTTAGGAATGTCAACATCGATGACCTTGAATGATCTTGAACCCCCAAAATAGTGCATTTTAGTGGATTTTTCACGATTTTGGGCTGCGACACGCATTTCAAGAGTGAATTGCGCCGAAATGGCTGGAGATAGATCAAGACAACCTGCGTATAAAATTTTCAGCATTGAATGTAGATTTTAGCAATCTAAGTCCGGACCCTCTAGGTTCAAGGAGGCCTGCGCATGAGAGTGTCATAAAGGGGGTACCCCTCTAAAAAGTGATTATTTATTCGCTGTTGGCTTGTCAAACCTGAAAATGGTTGCAGATAGGCTCAGACATGCTGCTTATCATAACAAGCACTGGCAACGAGCTTCTTAGGAATTTTAACATCGATGACCTTGAATGACCTTGAACCCTAAAATTACGGGTTTTTAGTGATTTTTTTGGCGATTTTGGCTGCAACAGAGTGAATTGCAACGAAATGGATGGAGATAGACCTAGATTACCTGCGAACAGGAACTGCTATGGATTCTCACGCGTTCTTATGAGCATTAGCTCAGATTTCTTGTATTTTTGCCAAGACGAATGGCTTCATCCTGCTGTTGCAAAAATTGTCAGGAATCAAACGCCAGTGGGGGAGTCTCCCCACCGCTTTGCGCTTTTGGCGTTGAGGGCACTCATGAATATAAGTTGGCACCCAAGGTATCAAGAAATCCGTCAATAGCGTCCATTGGGTGGCTCATTGGGGAACGTGTCTGCGTTGGTGATAGGTGTTATTTTGGTCAGGCATCTGGGTAGTCTTGTTATACACGGCTCAGATTTGATTAGATTGAAAGGCTTAAACATTAGGCTAGCATCTGGGTGGATGTGTAACGATTATTGACAGGTGTCAGAGTCAGTTTGTGGTCGGCTGAACTGGCAGTTTATTTCATTTTCTGTGGCTATTTAAAGGCTTTTTACTGAGTTTACCTTAGGACTGATTTTTAAAACGTCTCTCGTAAGATCTTTAAAATTTTTTTTTGTCAGCAACTAAGTTGTGTGTTGCTTTTTCTTCAGTTCATCTAACATTTTTTCTAAACAATTTTTGGACTTTTATGTCTGATCCCCCCCGAGTTTTATGCCATGAATTCTTTGACCAAACTACTTTTGCATTTCACAAGGTAGTGTAGCAACAGTATTGAGGTGAAATGACAAAGTATTAAGGGGCAAAACTTTAATCGTTTACGTCAGACTTCTTCATGATGATGCATGCCCCAAATTATTAAAGACTGTTTCACGGAGTTATTCAAAAAAGAAAAGTGGCACGTATTTTTACAAGACGTGCATGGTGTTGTTATTTTTTTGACAAAATGCGGAATGCCGAGTCGTCGTTCATGTGTTGGGTCAGCCGTTGGCAGGTCATTTATAGTCGGTGATCGATCTGCACTAGTCATTCAGTGACGCGTGGTGGTCGTGTTTGATGCGAGTCATGATCAGTTGCTGATAGTTTTCTGCCTGGCGAGTCGCGTCGTATACTATAACCGGATGCAAAACTTCATCCGAACTCTGAAGTATCGCATTTCTTTTCTGACGTTCTAATAGGCCGCATTACGGATCTTGCCCGTCCGTCCGTCCGTCTGTTTTTCTGTCCTGTACAGGCGCCTAACTCGAAAACTGAAAAGTGCAGAAAGCCAAAATTGGCGTAAACTTAACATGGCGCGCGAGTAACTGGGGTGCCATATTTTTAGTTTGAAAGGTCAAAGGTCAGGATCATCGCCAGGATTGCGACGCTTTAGGAGGATGGCCGCATAATACGTTGGTACGGCGTTGTCACATTTTGAAGTTGTATTTGCTGCTTCAACACGCGAAGAAAAGCGCGGTAAAATCTGTGATGCATATATCGGTATGCATGGCGCACGTTCCTAGTGCTATTGCTTAATGCAGTCTTTGCTTTAAGCGCTTTGCACTTATAGTATTGATTCATTGATATATTGAGGCTACCATGCAGTTGGTACTGTTCGTTCGGTAGGCGTTGATAAGTGCTGGTGGTAGCTATAGATGGGTCCACAGCCGCAGGTTATAAGTTGTATATAGTTCTTCTATGTGGCAAACCCGTCGCAGAGCTACGGGGCGTCATATGAGATCACAGAGTGTTACGTGCCACCCGACATAGGTGATCTTGAGCAGCTAGATAGACCGGTACTCGATTAACTTACACCGGAGGGATGGAAGGCTGAGTTGATCTTATCATATCTAGATGGTTTACTTGTTCGCAGACAGTCACCAATTTAACTAGTGACAACTTGATAGCACAGATTTGGAAAAATAAATTTCTGACCATTGTTGAGCTGCAGCGTACTTAGCACTGCGTCGTTTTGCTCGGTTCCGTGTCGGATCAAGATCTGCATCAAGCCGCTGATCCACGGATCTTACAAAGCGGCTCAACAAACTTTCTGTCTCAGCACGATGACACTTTGATGGCGGATGGCAAACATTTTGTCTGTTGTTGAGGACATTTCAAGAAAATTGAAATTAACTTTGGACAGGATGCACTTTTCCATTCTCTTAAATGTTGTTGTTTATACAGTTTGTTAACTAGAAAAGCAGTCGTAGCCCGCACACCTCCGCCAACGGCTTGTCAGATTGTAATGTAGATTTCACCTACGCGTTTCAAACTATAGTTGCATTTTCCACAGTGACCTAGTTCTACGTGACCTAAAAAACCGTGATTGGATACACTGCCGCTTTGCCAGCGGTTCC
>Ga0209367_1011311_pt1 | contig 11854 bp, 5 predicted proteins | sample WorMetLIZISLAND2_FD_187412 | JGI IMG/M metagenome (GOLD analysis project Ga0209367, IMG submission 187412) | Marine gutless worms symbiont microbial communities from Max Planck institute for Marine Microbiology, Germany - Olavius geniculatus... ... | reverse complement strand
GTCCTGTTGTACAGGACAGGCTATATGTGACTAAGTGACTTTGTATATTTCAACAAAGTTGAATTTCGTTCACAGTGACAGTGTCACTACTGAATTGGCACATTGCTGAACATATTTTTTTCAAAATACATAAGTGTGACAAATATGTGCACTGCAGTGTAAGACAATCTTTTTCTTAGTTAAAAAGCTAGTTTGAATAGTTGTCTAAGTAGTAATAAGTAACATCGAATTATGGAACTTTCGTTCTCACGTACTTTTTCTCCCGGGAACGAAAGTGACGTGGAACTTTCGCTCCCAGGAACTTTTGTTCCATGGAACTTTCGTTCCCACAGTCAACGTAACGTGGTTTCACTCCCCAACACAAATTATGATTATTTAGTTGTCAAACTATATGGTATTAAGGCGTTATAGCTTGTTCGTATCTTTGTACAGCTTCATTGTAGTAAAAGATGGCAGGATCTAGCAAATCATTTTATTAATTAATTTATCTTAAATTTATTAAATTATCCAAATTCTTTCTCAAATTATATATGTTTATAAATTCTTCCTTAAATTATAGCCTATTTTTCGTCAAGTTCTTACCATTATTTTAAATTCTAGTCTCTTCCCTAAACCTTAAATCCATATTTCGGAAAACCTTTACAGGCTAGCTGTAGCACGTTTCCTAGCGACAGCGGGGCTTTCTTGTTTTGGACGTTGAACATTTACACCGCATGCTGGCGTTCTTTGATTTAATCTGCTGCTATTAATATTATTAAGGCCTATAATGTTAACTCTAAGTGAGGAGCGAAAGTTCCACCTCATTTTCGCTCAGGGGAGCGAAAGTTCCAGGGAACGAAAGTTCCTGGGAACGAGAGTTCCAGGGAACGAAAGTACCAGGGAGCGAAAACTTTCGTTCCCGGGAGCGAAAGTACGTGGGAACGAAAGTTCCTGTTACCGGTTCCGAGACACTATAGAAACTCGGTAAGTGGCAAAGTTCCTGGCGTTTATTGTCTATGATCTCATAAGTATACATCCTCAAAACAATAAATCACCGATAACTCTGGAAAATAGTCTTTTCAACATTTTTCACCAAAATTACACAAGCACCTGTCCTACGCTAGCAGTCCGCAAGAGTGAGCAGTCAGTATCATCTGCGCGGCCGTCGCCTGTCGGGCCTCGGAAATGAAATTATGCGGCCCGATAGTTTTGTCATTTCGGCGTGGACGGTGGATGTTATTGCGGCCGGCTAGTAGTATGTCAGAAGTAAACTTTGAGTATAAAGTATGGTAAACGTAGGATGATGCTGAATTTGTGGATAATAATAGTGCTAAAATGACAGAAGTGTGATCGCTGATACATTTAGCGATATCGAAGTACAATGTCATATTGCAGCGTGCCGTTGTATCGCGGTCCAGTTGGGGTACTGCCGCTGATGCAGGAAGGAAGGGCAGGCGTATGGCAGATGCCCACAGTGACGTCAGACGCCGAGCGACGTCGACGTCGTCTAGAGATGTATCGACAGCGGCACGAGGCAAACGTGCGCAGTTACGACGTGTGGACAAGTGCCATGGCCGACTCACAGCGTCAGCAGACGGCCTTACTGTTCCAGCGATGGCTCGATAGCCGCTGCAAAAAGACGACAGTTTCCAAGTCAAAGGTCACCAAAGCCGAAGCACTTACAGATGATCCAAATACCAAATCTACGACTTTTGTAAGTATCGTCATTTGCACTGATTCGTAGTAGTTCAGTGGTGTACAGTTTGCACAGCGGGCAGCTCTTGCACATTACTCAGCTCTGTGGATATGTTTTTATTGGAAAAGAGAAGAAGAAGAAAGAGTAGAAACTGATATTACCACATGTTTGGAGTTCTGCTGAAATGTCCGCTAATTAAACATATGCATAATTTTAGCCAACATTGTAAAGAACAGTGAACTGTTGCAATAAGGAGGATAAAAGAATAATTACTGCAAATGCAACTAATTGCACAAGATAGAATTTCTAACTCAGTCTCTAGTGTAACGACATAAAATGCAAAGATGCCTGTCTTGGTTCCATTATTCATGTGTCGGCATTTCTTGAAAACCTAGGGTGTACTTCTTCTGCACAGGCTGCAAGTAACACACATCGTTTGAAAGACAGCATAGAAATATCAGTGTCGGATTTGCTATTGACATATTTAGTGTTTTTGGTGCTGTATTTTAGTTGTCAGTGTGGTGCAATGAATTAGATTTCCTTCTGTATCTTTTTAAAATTGTGTAATTAAAATATGTTGATTGTGGTTCATTTTTCTCATTTTGTATTCTGGTTGTATTCTACAGGCTTTCATCAACAAATAGCCTACTTGTATTAAAGCTGGGTGACATAATATTCTTGCAAATAGGATAGGAATTTCTTTATACAGTAGATCGGTTACTTAGATTTTTAATACTTATTAAGCTACACAAAGGAGTGCTTTAATAACACAGTCATACTGACAATAACCTAGAAATCAGTGGTAACAAGAACTTTCCTTAACTGGAACTTTCGCTCCCCTGAGCGAAAATGAGGTGGAACTTTCGCTCCTCACACAGTTAACATTATAGGCCTACACAATTAATAGAAGCAGATGAAATCAAAGGACGCCAGCATGCGGTGTCAATGCTCAACGTCCAAACCAAGAAAGCCCATTTGTCGCTAGGGAACGTGCTACAGGTAGCCTATAAAGGTTTTCCGAAAGATGGGTTGAAGGTTTAGGGAAGAGACTAGAATTTAAAATAATGGTAAGAACTTGACGAAAAATATAATTTAAGGAAGAATTTATAAACAAATATAATTTGAGGAAGGATTTGCAGAACTTAGTAAATTTAAGATAAATTAATTAATAAAATAATTTGCTAGATCTTGCCATGGCAACTGGTCAGATAGCCCGGACCCGAAAATATGGGGGTAGGTGCAAACAGGTGCAATTATTTTTTACGGAGACCAAGTTGTACCGTTTTGAAGTCTCCATAGGCCGCAATGCAATTTTTTAAAATTGGGGTAAAATAGGGGAAGGAGTTATCAGATTTTTATCCCAATTAAACTCGATCTTACTTTTTGTGCCCCGAATCACTGTGCAAAATTTCATCAAAATCAAATCAAAATTGCAACCGTAGGAGTGTTTACAGACAGAATGACAGTGTGACATAAGTGATTTTGTAGTCTGTCCCATGCTATGCTATAGCAATGGGACAGATAATAATCATAATTTGTGTTGGGGAGTGTAACCACGTTACGTTGACTGTGGGAACGAAAGTTCCATGGAACGAAAGTTCTCGGGAGCGAAAGTTCCAGGGAGCGATCCCGGGAGCTAAAGTACGTGGGAACGAAAGTTCCATAATTCGAGGTCAGTCACTTGTTAGTGCAGATCTACACTGCCAATAACATTTACGTAATTTTAGGTCACACTTATATGTTGCTACCAGCCAATATCTGAATATACGTGTGTTTTTATTTACAAAGAATCATTCACTGGAATTTTATAGTGCTTCTGAATTTGTTTTTAAATAGGTGTATTTCTAATTTTTAGTAAAAATGTATAATGTTGCACAGCTCGTTTTGTTCCATACACTGTGACCTGTGTTCATGGTGCTTCTGGTTTTACAGAACTCTGTGCATGTTGTTGTTACATTTTGTAGAAGGCTAAACGGCGTCATACTGATGGCGAAGCTTTTGCGTTTCATCATGAGCATTTGAAAGCAGTTGACGAACCAGAAGACGATAACAGCGGTCTTAAATCAGTGTCTAAGCAGCACAAGAAAACGGAGAATACAAGCAGTTTGTCGACAGATCTACATGTTCTGGACACAGCATCAGCAGATATGTCTGTGCTGCTATCTGTCTCTAAAGCAGGAATAGTCAGCAAGCAGGAAGGGATGGCATCAGAAGTTGTTAGTTCTGATGTGGATTTCGGAAACATTGATTTTGATACCATTGGTTTTTGTGATATAGTGAAAACCATCACTGGTGTTGATGAACTTAATCCAGAGTTTAAGAAGTGTTTAAATGAAAGTGATGGAGATGCCGGTAGTGCAAATTTCAGTTCGAGTGACTGGATAAGCTTATCCTTAAGTGATGTAATGGATCCCGTGACAGAAAAACAGACGATGCCACTGCACTGCTCCAGTGAAAATGTGCCACCTTTACAACCTGTTGCAGTGTCTTTTCAGTCTTCTGAGCAGAGACCAACGAAGTTGGTTGAGGTCCAATCTGGTGCTCAAATGCTGCCTGTTGATAATTACTCCATGCAGCCGTGGCATCAGGTCTATGAGCCAGTAATGCCGCAGTGGCAGCTGTGGCCAAATTCAGTGCCAGCAGGTTGTGGGGAGTTGCTGAAATACGAAGCAGTACCAATGAAACAGCATGCTAGTCTCACGAGGCACTTGCCGTTACCGGAGGCCCACAGAACACAAAATCTTCTTCATCATCAGCAGCAGCAGCCACAGAGGAATGATGTACAGAGCTTGTACTCATCCTATACATCAGCAAAACAGCAGCCAGCACAGCAGGTGTGGACACAGCAAGAGTGGCAGACATCGTCCCACTGGAGCCAGCAGTTGTTGCCTTGCCAGTCTATAGGCAAGTGCACTGGACCGGTGGTTAAGAAGGAGATGCCATTGTCTGTGATTGTGTCATCCGATGCTACGTTGAGGTTACCTTCGCAGATGTTGTCCGACAACACTGGTCTGCTGTCACATGCCAGGGTTCCGGCATTCACTGATGTGGCAGTTGCAGCGCCAGCTAACCAGAGACAACAGGTCGCCGTTTATTCAGACAGTCATCCGACATTTGTAGATTGCAACCAGCCATCACATTCACTGCCGCCTCATTTCCTTGCGAATCAGAACCAGAAAGGTCCATATGTCAGCTTTAGTCAGATTCCAGACTTTGGTTTGCCCTTGAATTTCATGCCACATGGAGGAGTGGGAGAGCTCTTTGGGCAGGGGCGTTCTAGTGAAGCAAACCCAATGGTAAGAACTGTTTCTCAGGGTGCAGACCACAATGCATTTCCACTGGTGTCTAGTGACATGCTTGTCTCTGAGGCACATCATCTGATTGTACATGAGAACATTCCAGCCAATCCATAGTCAACTGGCAGATAAACACTGTTTTGTTAATATCACTATATAATGCATAATGAATGATGCATATACTATGTACCATATATGGGAGTTAGCAGTTATTTGTATTGTAATTTGTGTACTGGTTGCTTCGTTTATGAAAATGTTAAAATCAGTTTGACGTTGCATCACAGTTTGTCACTTGGGCATTGATGAATGATGATACCCAACCAGGGACCTTAGCAATTCAGTGCTACAGTTGTTGTTAAGAATCTGTTTTTGTTATTGTTTACCATTATTGAAGGGATTATCATGGTACAGCATGCTGAATTTGTTTAAGTGTTATATTCTGTGAAGGAAATGTTATGTCAATTTACTGAATTGACAAGGACAGCTAGTTACTATGTAACTAATATTTTACACATAGCTGATTGTATAACGTTATTTGTTATTTGTACTTGGCTGTTTTGATGACTGAGGAGTAGTTGTTATTCTGTCTCAGTATTTTGACCCTTTATTTTTTCATGTAAAGCACACTATGATTATTTTTTCGTAATTACTAAGCTGGCTGTGTTTTTTGATGGCCCATGAAATATTCAATATCATTTCATATGTGACAGTGTGCCGACTTGTCACTGATGCATATGCACAGTTATCCAGTGTACAGATAGTGTAAACTTATTGGTATCAATATTGTTAAACATTATAACTAGGATTTGTATTGCATAGGTTTCCATGCTTCCTGGAAAATCCTGGAATTTTTTTCCGTTGATTTTACAGGACCTGGAAAATGAATTTGGTTCTGGTTATTAAAGCTTGAAGTCCTGGGTAATGAGAATCCTGAGTAGTTGATTAATTTTGGGGATTCAGAATAAACAGGATTTAGCGTAGCATAGCCCAAGTTTACAGAAATACAGTGATGAGATAAATTCGGAAATACTTGGCAATCCTGACAATTTTTTGCTCACGATAACTATGTGGATTGGATGACACTCTGTATGTGCAGTAAGTAACTGCTGTTTGTCTTTGTATTTAACAAAAATGTGTTGATGGTTCTGAAAAGTCACAGAGGAGTTTGGCAAATTTTTGTCAGTAAAAATGTGGGAACCCCGATTATTGAAGGAAACAAATGAAGTTGAAACATGGATTCATTCACTTGAATTGTGTGAAAACTCACTGCTTGAATTATGTCTATATAACTGCAGATATAATTCATTACTATGTAGTCTAAATTGTAAGTTATGGTCTGTTAATGCTTGTTATATTTGTACCATATTTTTTGTAAATCATATGAAGCTTTTATTGCGTAATTAATCCACCCGGAAGCGATAGCTTGCGGAGCGGACTTTAAGTTTTAGCCGAGATGTCTTTTTTCAACGTGAGATCTCCGAGATGCGTTGGCCGACCGGCGTGAAATTTTGCACGATGGTCAGTGCTAGGCCCAATTTTATAACGCCAGTCCAAAGTTTCGGGGGGCCTTCCCCAAAAACATTTTAGGGGCCAAAAACATGCAAAATTTAGCCCGATTTTGGACGACTTTGAAGTTTGGCAGCGAATATCTCCGAAACGGATGAAGATATTCAAAATCAGATCAATATTTTATCTACCACGATTCCTCCTGAGTTAGGCAAAACAAGTCCGGTGAAGTTTGGTCCAGTAACCTTGGAGATCTCGATGTGAAATCATACCCACCTAAAGCGCATTTTTCGGAAGAACATATTTTGGCCCCTAGGGGGTGCTGCGCCCCCAAATTTTTACATGTGCTAGAGAATGACCAAATCTTACTAGCACACCCCCACCGGGGATGGGGGCCCCCTTACAACTTTTTTCAAAGGTGAGTCAAAAATTGGCTTAAAATGTAGCGTATTAACCGCGAGAACTTTGGAGCCAAAGGGAGTAGCTTCATGAAACTTTGCCACGTGACGTGCTGCTAGGCACCGCCCCCTTAAAATTGGGGAGGCCAAAAACGTCCAAAATTTAGTACGTTTTACGACAACTTTTGAGTTTGACCACAAATATCTCTGGACTGGATAGAAATATCGACAAGCGGTAAACGGCATTATCAAATACAGTTAATTCCGCGTTGAACAAAAGAAATTGTGTGAACTTTAGTCCACTAACACCAGAGATTACGCGGCTAATGTTTATCCACCCAAATCAAATTTTTCGGAAGGCCATATTTCGGCCCCTAAGGGGTGCTGTGCCTTCAAATTTTTACAGGCGCTAGAGAATGACCAAATCTTACTAGCGCACCCCTCATCAGGGATGGGCCCCCCTTTACAATTTTTTCAAAGGCTGATGAAAAATTGGCTTAAAATGTGGCGTATTAGCCATGAGAACTTTGGAGCTAGGGAGAGTAGCTTTATTAAACTTTGCCACGTGACGTGCTGCTAGATGGGGGTGATAACATGGTTACAACTTTTGGGGGTCCTTGCCTTGCCTTGCCTTGGGGGTGGGCAGGCTCTTACACCTGCCCAGCGCTGAGGCCGTATCAGTTCGTTCCAATGCGCGTCCCCAAAAGTAACCACAGGTTACAAGTAACGGCTATAAAGCCGTAGATGGCTGTGAAGCCGTAAATAACTGCTGTGAGGCCGTAAGTAAACGGTTATAAAGCCGTAGTCGGCTATAAAGCCGAAACCAGCACAAAAGCACTGGTAACGTGTAGTAAATGTTCTCACGTATTTGGTCAGCTCTTAGTACGCTCCTATCCTCCAGATTGTAGAAATCTTTCGGGTCATCGGAGCAAAGCCCCACCACCACGTCAAGGTGGCTGACCTCGGTGGGGAACTTTTGGGGGTCACCGACCCCTTAAAATTTGGGAGGGCAAAAAACATCCAAAATTTAGTACGTTTCACGATAACTTTCAAGTTTGACTGCAGATATCTCTAGAACAAATAGAGCTATCGACAAGCAGTAAAAAGCGTTATCAAGTACAATTAATACTGTATTGAATAAAAAAAAATTTGGTGAACTTTGGTCCACTAACACCAGAGATTACGCGGCTAATGTTTACCCACCCTAAGTCAATAGTACGAGTTTTGTGTATGCTAATGCATTTGTGTGTGGACCACGTGACTTTGCTGCCGGGGGAATTTCACCCCTGTAAACTTCCCCCAATTGGACTTAGGGCGCCGGGCGGACTCACGTTGGGCTTTGCCCCAAATTTCTAGTTTTAGTTTTGTTCAGACTGAGTGGTTTTTAAGTATCGAATGGCCAGTATGTAGATATAGCTGTTTTATTATGTGTCTAATTACACCACTAGATATCTTGTAACACTGAAAATACTAGCAGCAATGTATGAGATTGAAGTGTGGTTATTTTTGCATAGATGTCATACCACCAATCCAATAGTGTAAACCTGTCTCGGATTCAAAATATATTTTAGTCATCTAATGATTTGGCATTATTGTGTTGCTTTGATTATGTGCTTATAAATTGTATGCATATTGAGTAAAACTTTGTTGTGTAATTTTACTTTTTTCTGAACTGCTGTCTAATTTTTAGCCGACCCTATTGATTCGAGTTGTTGTCCATCTGCAACGGATGTGTTGGGGCTAAGCTTTAGTTCGATAGGGGATTTTTACCCAAATAATTAGCTATGTGTGTTAAACTTGGGCATGCAAAATTTCAGTCATCTAGTGCAAGAGGAGCATTTTCAAAGTGGAGGTTGAATGGTGGGGGTAGGAGAAATGTGCCTTTTTCAACGGAAAACTGGCCATGTCTCAGAAACAGTGAAAGATACAGCCAAAGTTACTAACTTACTATTAATCTGTAATAGAAAGTGGCATACACCCTTTCAGATGAAATGAAAATAATCAACCTTGGATGACCTTGAAGGTCACTGACAACCAGAGTATGGTCAGCTGTCCTAGTGACAACTGGGCTTCTTGTATATCAGCGATGTGTAATTGTTGAAATGCCAGTAGTGTTCTGTTACACGAAAGCTAATTTTGCAAGTTACCAGCTCTGTATCAACTGTGATGAAAATGCACAAATCTTTTAATAGATTTCAACCAAGTTTAGTGTAAATTCGAATGACAGCTGACGTGAAAGATTACTGTAGCACTTTTTGGCTTGTTAGTCTGCCCGAAAACGATAGTTTTTGGAAGGACTTATGTTTTAGCCCAGATGTTTTAAAAAAATTTTTTCCGACCTCGAGATCTCCGAGGTGCGTGGCCCGACCGGCTTGAAATTGTGCACGATGGTCAGTACTAGGCCGAATTTTATAATGCCGGTCCAAAATTTTGAGGGGCACACCCCAAAAAAAATTGGGGGCGAAAAACATGCGAAATTTGGCCTGATTTCGGACGACTTCGAAGTTCGGCGGCGAATATCTCCGAAACGGATGAAGATATTCAAAATCGGATTTTTATTCCGTCTACCGCGATTCCTCCCGCGTTAGGCGAAACAAGTCCGGTGAAGTTCGGTCCAGTGACCTTGGAGATCTAGATGTGGAATTAAACCCACCTAAAGCGCATTTTTCGGAAGAACATATTTCGGCCCCTAGGGGGTGCTGCACCCCCAAATTTTTACGCGTGCTAGAGAATGACCAAGTCTTACTAGCGCATCCCCGTCGGGGACGGGGGCCCCCTTACAACTTTTTTCAAAGGGGGGTCAAAAATTGGCTTAAAATGCAATAAATTAGCACTTATAACTTCGGAGTTAGGGGGTGTAGCCCGATGAAACTTTGGCACTTGACGTGCCTCTATGTTGGGGTGTTAACGCAAGTACAAATTTTGGGGGGCATCGCCCCCCTTAAAATTTGGGAGGGCAAAAAACGTTCAAAAATCGGTGCGATTTACGACAACTTTCTTGTTTGACCGCAAATATCCCTGGAAACGATGAAGATAACGACATAATCTAAACGGCGTTGACGAGAGCGATCCTTTCAGCGTTGAACAAAAAACATTTTGTGAAATTCCGTCCACTACGAACCAAGTTATAAGCGTTAATGTTGACCTACCCTAAGTCGCATTTTTCGGAAGAGCATATTTCGGCCCCTAGGGGGTGCTGCGCAACCAAATTTTTACATGCACTAGAGAATGACCAAGTCTTACTAGCGCACCCCCACCGGGAACGGGGGCCTCCCTTACAACTTTTTTTCAAAGGGGGGTCAAAAATTGGCTTAAAATGTAATAAATTAGCGCTTATAACTTCGGAGTTAAGGGGTGTAGCCCGATGAAACTTTGGCACTTTACGTGCCTCTATATTGGGGTGTTAACGCAAGCACAAATTTTAGGGGCACCACCCCCCTTAAAATTTGGGAGGGCAAAAAACGTTCAAAAATCGGTGCGATTAACAACAACTTTCGAGTTTTAGCGCAAATATCTCTGGAACCGATGAAGATAACGACAGAATCTAAACGGCGTTGACGAGAGCGATCCTTTCGGCATTGAACAAAAAAAATTTTGTGAAATTCCGTCCACTACGAACCAAGTTATAAGCGTTAATATTGACCTACCCTAAGTCGACGAAGCGCGTTCGGCGTATGCCAGTGCATTTGGGTTTGGGCCACGTGACTTTGATGCCGGGGAAATTCTCCCCCGTCTTTGCCCCCCTAATTTCTCCCGATCGGACTTAGGGCGCCGGGCGGACTCACGTTGGGCTTTGCCCCAAATTTCTAGTTTGTACCAACTTCTATGCTGTTGTAGTGGCTACTGAGCATTGCTCACTGTAAGTTGCACTTTGTTGTGTTTTTACTGTAAAGGTTAAACATTTTGTTTCGTTATTATGTGTACGTGCATTGCCTGGATAGGCTGTCCCCGAAATGACCTATATTGTGTCGGGCACGACGTAAAACTCTACTCACTCACTCACTCACTGCATATAAAGTAATAACTACATGATATGTTATGCTACTGTTATTTTGTATCATTTCAATAATTAAGGTAGTGCACAAGTTAATTGTAGTCAATTGTTTGCTGATTATTTTTCAGTCATAATTGTTTTATCTTCTGAATTCTTATATAAATTCCCTTGCATCTTTCTGCAGGTTTCTATGTATTTACAGAAAATGTAAGATCAGAATGGCGATAAAAAGTCTTGTTGGTCTATAATACCATGGAAAAAGCATGTAACTATATTTTAGTAGGGCATCCAATACCGACGCTGTTTGGCAATACCAGTATTTTGATATCCAAGAAAGGTTATACCGTTGATACCTGTATTTCGTTAATGACGCTGTTGATGAGAAAGTTTTAATCTGACTGGCAGCAGACAGGCAGTAAGCAGTAATAACTCTGTAGTGTATCTTTTATTATACGAATGCTTCTGTTCTTATATATCCTTAATTATATATAAAAAAAACTGAAAACAATTTATTTTATGTTGTATAAGCGATGATGTAAAACAGCAAAAATCCAAACGTATAAGCACAAAGTAATGTATTAGCTTAGACATTTAATCTGTCCTCAGTAGCCAGATAATGGGAGTATGACAGTTTCATCATGCGTTGGACTTAGACACTCAGAATAAATTATAAAAGACTGGCAAAGACCACAGTTTTTGGAATAATAGAAGTGCAAAGCAAATGAGGAAGAGCAAACAGAGAATGTCTGGATGATATCAAAGAGTAACAGAACAAATGGAGGCAGTTCATTTACAACACGGCGACTGTGAAGGCCATGTATCCAATGATGACGACTATACAGGGTGGCCCCAAAAAACGGGGCCACTCTGTTGTATAGCTTCTAACTTCAGAAATACTGCTTAGATCTACACGATTTTTTGCAGAAATCAAGGTCGTTTCATTCTCAACACGAAAACATAAGTTATTGACATTAATTATGTGCAA